>Ga0111177_117_pt1 | contig 20393 bp, 24 predicted proteins | sample DeeMarSWOR324_28_FD_80230 | JGI IMG/M metagenome (GOLD analysis project Ga0111177, IMG submission 80230) | Chlamydiae bacterium SM23_39
AAAAGTTACATATAACAAATATTACGAATCCTTTGATATTTTTAAAAATTCAATCTTTGAATTTTTAAAAATATAGAAAAATATAGGAAGTATTTAAAAACTTTATTGAAGGATAATTTTGAAATTATAGATTCCCAAACTCAAGTTCCGTGAGTATATATGCAATCCATAAAATTATCGATAACCATTCTTTTAATGAAATTCAATTGCTACATGGAAAATCATCTTTTAAAAAAGTCAAAATTGAAAAGATGATTCATAAAATAAATGATTATGTTGTAATAAAAAATTCAAAATTTTTTGAAGCTATAGGAAATGTTTACTTTGATCAAGATCAATATAAAGAATCATTAAATTGGTATGAAAAAACAATTCAATCTAGCGAAAAAGAACTAGAAAAAGCTATTTGTTATCAAAAAAAAGCAAACATTTTTTTTAAGTTAAAACAAAATGAAAAGAATATCGAGCATTTACTTTTATCAGCTAAAAATTTTTACTTAGCTAATGAAAAAGAAAAAGCAATACAAGTTTATATCTCTATTGTAGATTTTTGTGAAGAAAATATTAAAGAAAGCTCAATAATAGGAGAAGCTTTTAATGAATTAGGATTAATTTATCAAAAGTCAAATAATGGGAACAAAGCAAAAAATTATTTTGAAAAAGCAATTCAAATATTTGAAAATTTTGATCAAGAAAAAATAGTTTTTTGTTATAAGAATATAGCTTCATTACATTTGGAAAATTCTAATGGTACTATAAATTATTTTAAAAAAACTTTTACAAAAGAAAAAGCTTTAGAATATTATCAAAAAGCATATTCTCTCTTCAATAAAAAAGGTAATAGTCAAGAAAAATTTGTTTGTCAATTAAAAATAGGAAAGATTTTACAAAAATTAAATAGAAATGAAGAAGCTTTAGATGAATATAAAGAAGCTTATAATAACTTGTTGGAAATAAAATATGATAACAAAGAAATGCTCTCAGAATGTTGTATAAATATAGCTAAAATCCTTTTAAAAAAATCTAATAAAAAAGATGCTCTTATATTTTTTAAAAGTTTATTAAAATATTTTGAAGAAGAAAAAAAATTCGATATTACCTTTAATTATATAAAAGAGACTTATCAAAATACAAAGCATGAAAATACTGAAATTTTTGCAAAAATTTGTAACGATATTGGTAATATATACTCAAAATATTTTCACTATGAAAAAGCAACAGAATTTTATGAAAAAGCAGGAAACATTTTTTATAAATTAGAAAAAAAACAAGATTCAAGAACATGTTATATAAATGCAACAAATTCTTTACTTACAATTATACAAACATTATCAATTAACAAAATAAAAAAAAGAGCTTTGGATAGGAAAAGATGCAAACTTATAGCACAAGTAGGTGATATTAGTTTAGAATTAAATAAAAAAACAACCGCAATCAAGGAATATTTAGAGGCAGCTAACAGCTTAGTTAAAATGAAGAGTGATGCAGATCTTTTACTTGCTGCTGATTTATATAAAAAAATTGCAAATATATATTTAGAACAGGTAAATAATAAAAAAGCCTCAAAAATTTATGTATCATTCAAATATTTGAAAAAATCAAATATCTCCATGTCTCATATTATAAGGAAAGCTTTTTTTAAGATTTCGGCAATATCGATTTTCTTTTACTCTGATATAAAAAAAACAATCCTAAAATTATAAATGGTATGCTTAAATATTGTCCCATCAAAAAAAATGAATTTTCTAAATAAAAACTCTGTTTTATTTTTAAAAATTCTATTAAAAATCTAAAAGAAAAAACTGAAACTAAAAAAATACCTATCAACTTTCCTTTTTTTAAAAAAAAATTTTTTTTAACAGATAAATAAAAAAGGATAATAAATACAAAAAAATAAAATAAAGACTCATATAATTGAACAGGATGTCTTGGAAAATCTTCTTTTAAAGCTCCAAAAATAACTCCTAAGAAAAAAAAAGTCTTTTTACCTAAAATCTCCTGATTAACAAAATTACCTATCCTTATCAATGAAGCTACTAATGCTGCAGGCACCGATATTAAATCTAAAAAATTTATAAAGGTCAAAGGATATCTTTTCTTTATCTTTTTGCTTAATAGAAAAAGAAAAAAAATTATACAAATAGCTCCCCCATGGCTAGCTAGCCCACCTCTCCATATTTTAAAAATCTCTAAAGGATGAGAAACAAAAAATAAAAAATCATAAAAAATAACATGGCCTAATCTTGCACCTAAGATAGTAGCTATCACAACATAAAGACATACCTTATCTGCTATAAAACGAGATTTTTCTTTAACGCCTTCTATTGCTCCTAAAAAATTATTTTCAAAAATTAATCTCTTTTTAAAATTATTTTTATCAAAAAATCTATCATTTATTTTTTTTAATATATTTTTTTTATCTTCTTTATTTTTTTTCTCAAAAAAATTTTTTTTTAATTTATCTTTTAACAATACAAAATCTTTAATATCTGATTCTACAAAGGGAAAATTTAAAAAATATTTTTTAAGAAGATAAAAAAATATATAATATCCTAAAATAAATCCTATGATAAAAAAAATACTATACCAATATATTGAAAGATTTAAAAAGGTAAAAATCTCTCTTTTAGGATTCCAATAAAGATAACCCAACACAAAAATACCTCATGTATAAATTTAAGATTATAACAATAGGTAAAATAAAAGAACAGTGGTTAAAAGATGCTATAGACGAATATGAAAAAAGATTAAAAAATAGAGCTAAAATAAAATGGATTCTATTAAAAGATGAAAAAAAACTAATAGATTATACAGAAAAAGAGAAAAAATTTATCTGCTTAGATCAACAAGGACAATCTTATACAAGTAAAAATTTTTCAAAATTTATCCAAAAAAATAATATATCTTTTTTGATAGGTAATGAAAAGGGAATACCTTTAATAATCAAAAAAAAAGCTTTTTTAACTATTAGTCTCTCTAATCTAACATTCACACATCAAATGGCAAGGTTGATTCTAATAGAACAAATATACAGATCATTAGAAATAATAAAAAATTCTAATTATCACAAATAACTTATAAAAGATTTTTCTTTTTTAAAAAATCTATAGCTATCTTTTGAATTTTTTCTCCTTTATAATCTGCTAAATAATTCATCTGCTGCATCTCTTCATCTGAAATAGCCCCTCCTAATTTATTTATCACATCTTCTAGATAAGGGTATTTTTCTAATATTTCTTTTCTAATCAAAGGAACACAAAAATATGTTGGAAAAGCTTTTTTATCATCTTCTAAAATTTGAACATCATAATAAAGTATATTTCCATCTGTAGTAAATCCATCGATAACATCAATGCTTCCATTACTTAAAGAAAAATACAAAAGAGCATGATCCATAATTTTTGGATTAATTTTAAATTTAAAATCGTAAACACTTTTAAACATTTTAAACTCTTCTCTAGATACAAACTCAGGATTAAATCCAAAAATAAGATTAGTATATTTTTTCATATCAGAGATATTCTTTATATTTAATTTTTCAGCTTTTTCTTTAAGCATCATAAAAGCATAATTATTTTTAAATCCAAGAGGTTTTAACCAAACAATATTAAATTTCTCTAAAAATTCTTTTTTTAAATAATCATAAATCTGTTCACTATCACCTATATCAACAGCTCTTTTCTTTAAAATAGCTAATAAAGCTGTTCCAGTATATTCAGGATATATATCTATATCACCCGCTTTCATAGCATTAAAATTTATAAAAGAACCTTCTAAATGATATTTTTTAACAACTTTTAAATCTGTATTCTTCTCTATCAATAAAGAGATCATTTCAGATATGATCTGACTCTCTGCTATATTTTTAGCTCCTATAACAATTCTATCCTTATCCTCTTTTAAAAAAACCAAATCGATTAAAAAAAAAGTTAAAACAAAAGCTAAAAAGAGATATAAAAGTATAAAAATTTTTTTCTTCATAACTTATGGCTCTATCCACCTTCCTATTTTTGCAACCATCCAATCTAATATTATAGCTAATAAAGCTGCAGGAATAGTCCCCTGTAATATTAAATTTAATTGTAAACTCCTCAACCCCTGCATAATTAAATCTCCTAATCCCCCTGATCCCACTAAACTTGTAAGTGTAGCTAATCCTATTGTCCAAACTAAGGATGTTCTCACCCCTGTTATAATAACAGGAAGAGCAATAGGCACCTCTACCATAAAAAGACTTTGCATAGAGGTCATTCCCATACCCTTCGCTATATCTTTATTTGCCTGACTAACATGTTTTATACCTGTATAAGTATTATTTAAAATTGGTAAAAGAGCATAGGTAATTAAAACAATAATACCAGGCAAAAATCCGGTAGTTGGGAGATGTATAATAGGTCTTAAAAAAACTAAAAAAACCATTATAAGAGCTATAAGAGCTAAGCCAGGAATTGTTTGCATAATAGCAACAACTCTTAAAACTCCTGAAGAAATTTTTTGGAAACGTATTCTAGCTAATAAAATACCTAATGGTATAGCAATAGCCATTGAAATAAACATAGTATAAAAAGTAAGTTGTAAATGCTCCCATGTTTTCAACAAAATAAAAATAATAGGTGATGTTTCCATTAAAATTCCTTATTTTATTATTGCATTTATCATATCTTGTATTTGAACTTTATAAATATATCCTACAAATCTTTTTTTATCGAATACAGCTATTTTTTCTTTTTTTGTTTTTTTAAAAAGATCTAAAGCATCAAAAAGAGAACTTCTAACAGATAAAGAATCTATTAAAGAGACCTTTTCCTCTTTTTCTTCTTTAACCATTCTTCTTATAGATTTAGTCATAAGTATCAACTGAAACCTATGTTGTCCTAAAAATTGATCTACAAAATCATTTTTAGGATGTTCTATAAGTTCAGAAGGAGATGCTATCTGTACTATCTCGCCCTTATCGATAAGAGCTATCCTATCTCCCATCTTTACCGCTTCAAAAATATCATGAGTTACAAATACAACTGTTTTTTGTATATCTGATTCTAATTCTATAAATTCATTTTGAACTTGTTCTCTAGTGATAGGATCTAGAGCTCCAAAAGGTTCATCCATCAAAATAATTGGAGGATCGGCAGCTAATGCTCTAGCTACTCCTACTCTTTGTTTTTGTCCTCCACTTAACTGTCTAGGATATCTTTTTTTCATCTCCATAGGTTTTTGAAATTCCAAAAGTTCTAAAAGCTCTTCAACTCTTTTTTCTATTCTCTTTTTTTCCCATTTCAATAATTTTGGAACTATAGCAATATTTTCAAAAACAGTCATATGGTTAAAAAGTCCTACATTTTGAATAGCATAACCAATATTTCTTCTAAGAATTATAGGATCTAATTCATTTATATCTTTTCCATTGATATAAATATTTCCAGAAGTAGGGTGAATTAATCTATTTATCATTCTTAAGGTAGTTGTTTTACCACATCCACTTTTCCCTAATAAAACCAATGTTTCACCCTTTTTAACTTCAAAACTTAAATTAGCAATGATATGAAATTTTTTTTTAATTACCTTATTTACTTTTTTAAAAACTATCAAAATAATTCCCTTAAAAATTGATTATATCAAAATTTTTATTTTAATGAATAAAAACTTTTATCTAAAAACCAAGTTTGATTGTATAAAAAATTTAAATTTAAAAAAGAAATCATAAATTTTACTTTTCAAAAAATTATTTTTGTTAACAAATACAAACAATCCACCAATCACCAAAGATATGACTAAAATACTTAGAATAGCAACAGCATAAATTTTTGATCTAATTAATATTGAATTATCAATATTTTCACATTTTTCTATAAGACTTTTTTTCTTCTTTTCATATATTTCTTTTATCAATTTATCATTGTTATTTTTCATTAACTTAAAGGTTCTTTTTAATAAAAACCTCTGCTTTATTAAAGAAAATATACATCTATTTGTCTTTGATAAACATTTTATAATATTTCCCAACTTCTCTACAAAACTGTCATCTACAAGTTTATTTGCTCCTTGACTATCTTTTATATATCTTATTAATGTTAATGATTCTCTTAACTCATCTCTTTTTTTATATAGGTTTTAGCAATTTTGAATAATAAAAAATATTTAATTTCTCCAATATTCTCAATTAATGCTATATTTTCTGCTTGTACCAATTCGCCTTTTTTTATATATGAATCTGCAATGCCTTTTAGTAAAGACTCATTTTTCAATAGCGTTCTATTATTAGTTATTATTTTCTTTACTTTTTCAAAATGACCTTGCTCTACATGTGGCACCAAACTAGTCAAAATTTTTCCACCAACATTATTGCTTCCACTAATACTCATGAAATAATTATACAATAATTCAAAGATAAAAAACCATTTTTTCTTTTTATAAAAAATGTTAATTTTATTAAAAAAATTATATGCAACTCTTTTCTCCCCATAAAATTTTAAAAAGATACCCTCTTTCTAAAAAAAATAAAAACTTTATCTATTACTCTAGAAAAAAAGCAAAAAAAATATATTTTCAAAAAACAAAAAAAATAATTTTATTCGTAGGGCCCTGTTCTATTCATGATAAAGACTCAGCTTTAGAATACGCTAAAAAATTAAATATTTTTTCTAAAAAGGTAAAAAAAAATTTTTTTATTATAATGAGATTTTTCTATGAAAAAGCTAGAAGTTCTATAGGATGGAAGGGGTTTTTATATGATCCCAACATTAAAAAAGGTATAGAAGAAACAAGAAAACTAATGTTAAGATTAACAGAATTAAAAATACCTTTAGCTTCAGAAATCCTAGACCCCAATTTAAAATATTATTTTGAAGATCTTTTAACTTGGGGATTTATTGGATCTAGATCTTCAACATCACAAATCCACAGACAAATAGCTTCTTCTTTTTCTTTTCCAATAGGAATAAAAAACTGTTTAAATGGAGATATAAAAACTTCAATCGACAGCATAATAAGCGCACAGTCAAAACATTCCTATATTTCTATCTCTAAAAAAGGCAAAATTTCTTCCTTCAATTCTTCTGGTAATATATATTCACATATAGTTTTAAGAGGTTCTGAAAAAAAACCTAATTTTTATCCTCAAATAATAAAAAATTTTTTAAAAGAAATAGAAAAAAGAAAGATATACTCACCTTTAGTTATAGATGCAGCTCATGGTAATTCAAAAAAAAATTTAAAAAATCAAAAAGAATGTTTTAAAAAAATAATCTATCAAATTCCTAAAAATAAAAAAATTATTGGTATTATGATAGAAAGTTTTTTAAAAAGAGGAAATCAAAAAATTTATAAAAAAAAAACTATTAATAAAAAAAAATCTATAACAGATCCTTGCCTAGGATGGAAAGAAACAACAAAATTAATTTTTTGGGCAAATAATTATTTATTAAATAATTATTTTAATAATTAAAAACAATTATCTTTTATACTATAATTATAATAAAATGTGTAATCATACAAAAAATTTGATTTATGCAGAAATAGTAATAAAAGAAATAAAAAACTATTTTCAACATGAAGCAAAAAATGCTGTTAAAAATTTAGAAATAATACTAACAACATTTGAAAATATAGCATCTTATTTCTCATCTGTTTCTTGGATATTTAAAGAAAAATCATGGAAAGCTTTATCTAAAAACCTTTGCAAAGCATATAAAGGATTTAAGCCTATATCTGTTGCCTTTTCATTTTTCAATGTTATCTATCAATTAGTTAAAACAATGAATACGGAAAAAAATAATAAGAATAAGATTATCATACAATCTCTCAGCCTCTCTATTTCTATTTTACTATTTTTACATGCTATTCTAGGATTACCTAAATGGTTAAATAAAACTTCTATCTGTAAAATTTCTAAACTATTTTATTATAACCTCTTCTCTAACATGCTTTTTATCACAGCTACTTCTTGCAAAACCATTAAAACAGGATTAAAAATAAACATAGAAGCAAGAAAACTTTTAAAGACAAACAAAAAAATTGATATTAAAATATCTCAAATCAAAATATCATCTCAAGCATGCTTAGAAGTTACAAATGTATCTACTCTATTTATAGTAACATTAAATACCCTAACTCTATTTTCAAAGAAAAAACTTATTTACCTTTCAATTATTTTAACTCTTTTAGTTATAATAAAAGCTATATCAAAAACAACTTCATCTTTAATATTAAATCCTTATTTAAAAATAAAAGAATATCAAAAAACTAATCTTCCTTATCAATATCAATAAGATCTGTCCAAAATTGATGTTCCCACTTTTTTATAATTTTACCCTCTTTATCTATAATTTGAACAAGATATGTTAAAATTTTATTTTTTTCTTTATTAGGAAAGTAAAAAACCTCTGTTCCCCATCTTCTTTTTATTTCTCTCTTTTTTACAATTTCTCTATTATCCCAAAATCTCACAGTTAAACAAATAAATGGTTCTTTTTTTAAAAGAGAGCTAGAAAAATCAAAGCTAACTATAACTCTTTGTCCAATAGGAGGATGTTTTTTTCTATGATCTGGAGTGCCTACATGATGGCTAGCTAAAAAATCTTTTCTTATATTTTCTATCTGCACATATAAACTATCTTTATAACATCCTAAAAACAAAAAAAATAAAATAAAAATTCTTTTCACATTTTCATCATTTTTATGATAGAATACAAATTTTTAAAACTAATTTCAAGAAAATGTCAAAAACAAAACATGAATCAGCAATAGCTTTAATATTTGATGAACAAAGAAAAAAAGTTCTTTTAGTAAAAAGAAGAGATGTACCTGTTTGGACTCTTCCAGGTGGAAAAATAGAAAAAGATGAGCCCCCTCAAAATAGTATTATAAGAGAGGTTGAAGAAGAAACAGGTTATTTAGTAAAAATAACAAAAAAAATAGGAGAGTATTATCCTATTAATAGGTTATCTTTTTTTACCCATCTCTTTGAATGTCAAATAATCCAAGGAGAAAAAAAAATATCTAAAGAAACAAAAGAAATATCTTTTTTTTCAATAAACTCTTTACCTATTATGCCTATTCCTTACAAAGATTGGATAATAGATGGTCTTAGTAATCACAACTTTCTTATTAAAAAAAAATTAAATCAAATAACCTATTTTTCTCTTATAAAAAATATGATTTTACATCCTATATTGGTATTTAGATTTTTATTATCGAGGATGGGATTTCCCATAAATAGATGATTGAAAAAACTTGCAATAAAAACTAAAAAACATCTATATATATGTGTGTATATATTCTAAAATAACGCCCTATATCGAGGATTTTTATGGAGATTTTTAAAAAAGTAAAAAAAAGAACAAAACAAGTTGTAGGTTTTGACTCTAAAAAAATAACCTCTGCTATATGTAAAGCAGGAAAAGAAACAGGAGAACTAGATGAAAGAACAGCAAAAAGATTAACTCTTAAAGTAATACAACTATTAAAAGAAACTACAAAAAATAAAGTTCCTCATGTAGAAGAGATCCAAGATATAGTAGAAGAAGTTTTATTACATTCACCATTTAAAAAAACAGCAAAAGCTTATATTATTTATAGAGAACAACATGCTAATATAAGACAAATAGCAAATAAAGTAGAAGTAGCATTAGTAGATCAATATCTATCAAAATTAGATTGGAAAGTAAAAGAAAATTCTAACATGTCCTATTCTCTGCAAGGACTACAAAACTATATCGCTTCGGAAACAAATAAAATATATTGGTTAAATAAAATATATACTAATGAAATAAAAGAAAAACATATTAACGGAGATTTTCATATCCATGATTTAAGTGTTTTAGGTCCATATTGTGTAGGATGGGATTTAAAAGATTTAATAATGACAGGATTTCAAGGAGTTCCTGGAAAGATTCAAAGTTATCCTCCTAAACATTTAAGAACAGCATTAGGTCAAATAGTAAATTTTTTCTATACCTTACAAGGAGAGGCTGCTGGAGCTCAAGCTCTTTCTAATTTTGATACCTTTCTTGCTCCTTTTATTTATTACGATCGTCTCTCATATAAACAAGTAAAACAAGCAATGCAAGAATTTATTTTTAACATAAATGTTCCAACTAGAGTAGGTTTTCAAACGCCCTTTACCAACATAACATTAGACCTTACACCCCCCTCTTTTTTAAAAGATCAACCTGTAATTATTGGAGGGAAACTACAAAAGCAAACTTATAAAAAATTTCAAAAAGAGATGGACATATTAAATAAAGCATTTTTAGAAGTGATGTTAGAAGGAGATGCTAGAGGTAGAGTATTTACCTTTCCCATTCCCACTTACAATATAACAAAAGATTTTAAATGGGATAATGATCTTCTTTGGAAGGTAGCAGGAAAATATGGTATCCCTTACTTTGCTAATTTCATCAATTCAGAGTTAGATCCAGAAGATGCTATATCTATGTGTTGCAGACTTCGATTAGATACCCGTCAATTAAAAAAAAGAGGAGGAGGTTTATTTGGAGCTAATCCATTAACTGGTTCTATAGGAGTTGTTACCATAAATATGCCTAGGTTAGGATATCTTTCTAAAAGCAAGGAAGAATTTAAAAAAAGATTAAAACATTTAATGGATATTGCTAAAAAAAGTTTAGAAATAAAAAGAAAAATTATAGAAAAATTTACAGAGAAAGGGCTTTATCCCTATTCTAAATTTTATCTTAGATCTGTAAAAAAGAGATTTTCTCAATTCTGGAAAAACCATTTTTCAACTATAGGTATAGTAGGTATGAATGAAGCATGTCTAAACCTATTTAAAAAACCTATAGCTTCTAAAGAAGGTAAAAAATTTGCTCAAGAGATTTTAGATTTTATGAGGAATAATCTAAAAAAATTTCAACAGGAAACAACTAATAATTATAATTTAGAAGCCACCCCTGCTGAAGGAACAAGTTATCGTTTATCTTTAATAGACAAAAAACTTTATCCCAACATAATATCCGCAAATGATAAAAAAAATTCAGAACCTTTTTATACCAACTCCTCTACTCTAGCAGTGGATCATACTGAAGATCTATTTGAATCTTTAGATCATCAAAATGATCTTCAAAAAAAATATACTGGAGGGACTGTATTTCATATATTTCTTGGAGAAAAAATAGATGATTCTCAATCTACTAAAAGTCTAATAAAAAAAATATTTGAGAAATATGAATTACCCTATATCTCTTTAACTCCTACTTTCAGTATATGCTCTAAACATGGATATTTATCTGGAGAAGTAGCTAAATGTCCAAAATGTAAAAATAGTTGTGAAATATATTCTAGAGTAACTGGATATTTAAGACCTACTTCTCAATGGAATAAGGGCAAACAATCTGAATTTCAAATAAGAAAAAAATATAAAACATGAAAATTGGTGGTTTTCAAAAATTATCTCTTTTAGATTATCCTAACAAACTATCTTGTATAATTTTTTTAAAAAAATGTCCTTTCAGATGCCATTTTTGTTATAACAAAAATTTAATATATGATAACCCTCCTTATTATGAAGAAAAAGAGATTTATGATTTTCTAAAAAAGAGAAAAGATATGTTAGATGCCATAGTAATAACTGGGGGGGAACCAACAATACAAAAAGAGTTACCACTATTTATACAAAAGTTAAAAAAATTTAATCTTTTAATAAAACTAGATACCAATGGAATAAATCCTAAAATGTTATCAGATCTTTTAATTTTAAATCTTTTAGATTATATTGCAATGGATATCAAAGCGCCTCTTGATAAATATAAAAAAGTAATAGATGTTGACATAGAAATAGAAAAAATTAAAAAAAGCATAAATATAATCTTATCTTCTTCTATAAACCATGAATTCAGAACAACGGTAGTTAAAGGATTACATACAAAAAAGGATCTTCTAAATATCGCTAAGATGATAGAAGGAGCAGATCTTTATGTTCTACAAAAATTTGTTCCCCTATCACCTTTAAATAAAAAATTTAAAAATAAAAATTCTTTATCCGATAAAACATTAAAAAATATAAAAGCAGATATAAAAAAATATGTAAAAAAATGTATAATCAGATAATTTTATGAAAAAAATAGAGTTATCTGCTCCTGTTGGAGATTTTCCTTCTTTAATAGCTGCAATAAAATCAAAAGCTGATTCTATCTATTTTGGTATAGAACATTTAAATATGAGAAATTCTTCCAAAAATTTTTCAATAACTGATATTTCTGAGATTTCAAAATATTGTAAAAAAAACCATGTAAGAGCTTATATAACGCTAAACACTTTGATATATGATAAAGATCTCTCATTAATGAAAAAAATATGTGATGTAGCAAAAAAAGAAAAAATAGATTCTATTATAGCTTCAGATCTATCTGTAATACAATATGCAAATAAAATAAAATTAAAAGTACATATCTCCACCCAACAAAATATCTCTAACATAGAATCCATAAAATTTTTTTCAAAATATGCAGATGTTATAGTATTGGCTAGAGAACTAGATCTAACCCAAATAAAACAAATATCCAACACTATAAAAAAAGAAAAAATATATGGTCCTTCAAAAAAACCTTTAAAAATAGAAATATTTATCCATGGAGCTATGTGTGTGGCTATAGCAGGAAGATGTTATATGAGTTTAATGCAATACAACCTCTCTTCTAATAGAGGTAAATGTTTACAACCATGCAGAAGAAGATATAAGGTAACAGATGAAGAAACAGGTAAGGAACTTATTATCGATAATAAATATGTTATGTCTCCAAAAGATCTATGCACGATAAGTTTTTTAGATAAAATAATAGAAAGCGGAGTTGATATTTTAAAAATAGAAGGAAGGGCTAGATCTCCTGAATATGTTCAAACAGTTGTTTCAACTTACAAAAAAGCTATACTTAGTATAAAAGAAAAAAAATTTTCAAAAGATAAAATAAAAAAATGGATAGATTCATTAAAAACTGTATACAATAGAGGTTTTTGGGAAGGGTATTATCTTAGAAAAAAAACAGATGCATGGAGCTCCTGTTATGGATCTAAAGCCTCTTACAAAAAAAAATATATAGGCAAAATAACTAATTATTTTTCAAAAATAAAAATTGTCGAGCTTCTTTTAGAAGCAGGGAGACTAAAAAAAAATGATGATATATTAATAATTGGAAATAGTACAGGCGTTGTAAAACATAAATTAAAAAATTTTATTACACATACAGATAATATTATAACTTTTCCTATAAACAAAAAAATTAAAAAAAATGACAAACTATATCTTATCAAAAAAAGATAAATTAGAAAAAATCAGAGAAGAGATAGATGAAATAGATGATAAGATAATCTTACTCTTACAAAAAAGATTTCATCTCTCCTCTCAAACAAAAAAATACAAAAAAAAAATAAAAGATAAAAAAAGAGAAGAAGAGATTTTAAAAAAAATCTCTTCTCCTTATATCAAAAAAATTTATAAAAAAATATTAAAAATATCCCAAAAAAACCAATAATGAAAAAACTTCCTTTTAATAGCTACAACGATTTTATGAAAAAATTATTTAAAGTAAGAGTTTACAAAATATCTATAGATGCTGGATTTACCTGTCCAAACAGAGATAATACTAAAGGAATAAATGGTTGCATCTTTTGTGATGAAAGAGGATCTTCTTCTCGCACTCAAAATATAAATTGTTCTATAAAAGAACAAATTTTAAACAACATAAAAATTAGAAAAACAAGATATAAAGCAAAAAAATTTATAATCTATTTTCAATCCTTTTCTAACACTTATGCTCCTATAAAAAGATTAAAAGAATTATATGATGAAGCTATAAGTATAGATAAGGATATAATTGGATTAAATATAGCTACAAGAGCTGATTGTATAGATGAGGAAAAAATAAAGCTCATATCCTCTTACAAAAAAAAACTTCCCTTTGTATGTATAGAATATGGTATGCAGACATCTCATAATAAAACCCTAAAGATTGTAAATAGAAAAGAGACTTTTGAAGATTTTTTATATGCTTTAGATCTTACAAAAAAACATAATATACACCATTGTGCTCATGTAATATTAAATCTTCCTCAAGAAAGTATAGAAGACCAATTAAAAACAGCAATGATTATATCTAAATTAAAAATAGAAGGTATAAAAATACATTTATTAGTAGCTATGGAAGGTACAATACTTGCTGATATGTATAAAAAAAATCTTTGGAAGCCCTTATCTTTTAAAAAATATATTCATCTTGCTTGTGATTTTATTGAAAGGTTACATCCTGAATGCATAATACATAGAGTCTCTTCCAGTGGACATCCAAAAGCTATAATAGCTCCTATTTGGATGAAAAGAAAAAATTTAAAAATCATAGAAGCTTTAATAGAAGAATTTAAAAAGAGAGGAACAAAACAGGGATTTTATTTTAAAAATTAATAAATTTTATTGCTTTTGTTAATTTGTATTGTTAAAATTAATGCAGAATGAGTATAAAAGCATTAAAAAATTATTTAGAACCAAATAAATTTTTAAAATTATCAACAAAAATTTTAAAACCAAATAGTGAAAAATTTGTTCAAGAAATAATAGTATCTTCTATTGCTTGCTCAATACTTGCCACTGTTTCTACATTTTTTACTAAAGGGTATATTTCAATAAAAATAATATCTTCTGCTCTTTTGAAAGGCGGCATCTGTTATTATCTAATAGATAGAATAACAACTCTTTTTAATTCACAGGCAAATAAACTGGTTCAATGTTTATCTCAAAAAACAATTTTTTATAAAGAGCAAGATGCATATGACAAATTATTTGTTAAAGAATCTTTAAAATATAATAATTTAAAATACATAACAAAATTAAATACATGGTCAATTTTTGAAAGTAGTTGGGCTTCTCTCTTTAAAAATCACTTTTTTTCTTTTAGTTTAATAATCTCTGTTATAAATACACTTATTATGCAATATAATTCAATTAACAAATCTATACAATCCTTAAGCAAGGAAGAGTTAGATGAAAAATTTTTATCCTCTCTATATCCTCAATTAGAACAAACAATAATCGATAACTTCAAAAAAATTTTAGAAGAAGAAAATATCAGTACAGAAGAAGATACAGATTTTCAATCACAAAAAAAGCCAAACTTAGAATTATTGGATAAAATTAATAATGATTTCAGAGGACATTTATTAGCATGGTTTTTAATAACTAAAAATTCTGATAAACAATGGTTCGAAGTTATTGCACCTAAAGTCAATAAATCAATAACAGAATGGAAAAAAAAATATACTTCCCTTTCTCCTATTAACAAATTTAATTTAAATTTAAAAATTTTAGATGAATTGGAAAAAGAACAAAAACAATCTATCAAATTATCAAGCAAAACATTTAATATATATGACCAAATACTAGAAATTAGTAAATCAATCAATCAAAGCTCTTGGTTTAAAGACAAATACCTTCCATCTGTTAATCCATCCTCTGTTTAAATTTTTAATGATTATAAAATAAAATATCTTTATACTTTTTTTGGGAGATTTTTAAATGACAAAGTTTTATCTTTTTCTTATTTTTTCTGCTTTCGCCGCAATTTTGTATGGCCTTATTATGATACGATATATTTTATCTTTTAGTTCAGGCACAGCTGAAATGAAAAAAATAGCTAAAGCCATACAATCAGGAGCTAAAGCTTATTTAAATAGACAATATAAAATAATAGCTATTGTAGGTGTTTTTATTTTTTTAATTTTAACTTGGAAGCTTCAATTATTTGTAGGAATAGGTTTTTTAATTGGAGCTATTTTATCTGGTGCTGCAGGTTATATAGGGATGAATATATCTGTAAGAGGTAATGTAAGAACAGCAGAAGCTGCAAAAAAGGGAATACAAAAAGGATTAAATATAGCTTTTAGATCAGGTGCAATTACAGGAATGTTAGTGGTAGGACTTGCTCTTTTAGGAATAACAACCTATTATTTAGTTTTACAAAATATTGGAATATCTCAAAAAAAAATCTTAGAAGCTTTAGTAGCTCTTAGCTTTGGAGCTTCTTTAATATCTATATTTGCAAGATTAGGAGGAGGAATATTTACCAAAGGAGCTGATGTAGGAGCTGATTTAGTTGGCAAAATAGAAGCAGGTATACCAGAAGATGATCCAAGAAATCCAGCAGTTATTAGTGACAATGTAGGTGATAATGTAGGAGATTGTGCGGGAATGGCTGCTGATCTTTTCGAAACATATGTTGTAACAATAGTAGGTACGATGTTATTAGGAGCTTTGTTTTTTAAAGATAGACTTCAAAGCATTTTAATGATCTATCCTTTAATGATAGGTGCTGCAGCTATTTTATCTTCTATCATTGGAACTTTCTTTGTAAAATTAGGAAAGAAAAAAAATGTAATGGGAGCTTTATATAAAGGATTTGTAATGACCGCTATCATTTCTACAATATCAATATTTTTTGTTACAAAATATACAACTGGTTTCTTCTCTCAAATAGCACAAATAGATGAAATATCTTTTAAAGGAATAAATCTTTTTATATGTGCTTTAACAGGTCTTGCAGTAACAGGTCTTTTAATGTGGGTAACAGAATATTACACTTCTACAAAATATAGGCCTGTAATAAATATAGCAAAAGCTTCTACAACAGGACATGCTACTAATATTATTCAAGGGTTAGCAACTTCATTAGAATCAACAGCTCTTCCTCTTATAATTATCTCTGTAGGAATTCTTATATCCTATTTAAATGCAGAACTTTTTGGAATAGCTATCACAGCAACAAGCATGTTAGCATTAGCAGGAATGGTTATTGCATTAGATGCATATGGTCCTGTTACAGATAATGCAGGAGGTATCGCTGAAATGGCAAAATTACATAAAGAGGTAAGAGAAACAACAGATGCTTTAGACTCAGTAGGAAATACTACCAAAGCCATAACAAAAGGATATGCTATAGCTTCAGCTGCTTTTGCAGCTCTTGTTTTATTTGCTGCATTTATAGAAGATCTAGATAACTATTTTCCTAATTTAGATACCCAATTTTTTTTACAAGATCCTTATGTCTTAATAGGTTTATTAATTGGAGGATTATTACCTTATATATTTGGTGCATTTAGCATGAGAGCAGTAGGTAAAGCAGCAATGTCTATAGTAACAGAAGTTAGAAGACAATTTAAAGAGATCCCCGGAATAATAAAAGGAAAAAATCTTCCCGATTACAGCAAAGCCGTGGATATCTTAACAAAAGCTGCAATAAAAGAGATGGTTATTCCCTCTTTAATACCAGTTATAGTACCTATTGCAGTATATTTTATTATTTCTGTCATTGTAGGGCAAGGCCCTGCATTTGTAACTTTAGGAGCTTTATTATTAGGTACGGTAGTAACTGGATTATTTCAAGCTATATCTATGACAAGTGGAGGAGGAGCTTGGGATAATGCAAAAAAATATATAGAGAAGGGCCATTTTGGAGGCAAAAACTCTGCAGCTCATAGAGCTTCAATAACAGGAGATACTGTTGGGGATCCCTATAAAGATACTGTAGGGCCAGCAATTAATCCTATGATAAAAATTGCAAATATAGTAGCTTTACTATTACTAGCAATTTTATCAAAAAAATTTTAAATTCAATTTTATCTTTTATCTTAATACAGATGAGCTTTACTTACAAATATTGTTTTTCCATATATTGTTTGTCCATCTAATTGATCAATTGCTCTTTGTCCTTCCTCCGCATTCTTCATCTCTACAAAACCATATCCTTTTGATTCATGAGTTATAGGATCTAATATTATTTTTGCACTTTTTAACTCACCAAATTGAGAAAAAGTTTCTTTTAACTCTTCTTCAGAATAATTATTTGGTAGATTTCCTATATATATTTCCATTTCTGACTCCTTTTTTTAAAAACTATCTCCTATTTAAAAACACCAAATTATTAGGAGATAATAAAAGATATATATGTTATTATTTTTTTTTTACAGAAAAAAAGATGTCTATTTTTAAAAAAATTTATGAAGAGGTAAAAAAAATACCTAAAGGAAAAACAAAAACTTATGGAGAGATAGCAAAAAAAATAAAAACTTCACCTAAAATTGTAGGTTTCGCCCTTCATAAAAACCCAGATCCAAAAAATATTCCTTGTCATAGAGTAGTTTTTAAAGATGGAAGTCTTTCAGATAATTATGCTTTTGGAGGTAAAAAAGCTCAAAAGAAAAAACTTTTAAAAGAAAAAATTTTTGAATAATAAAATAGAATTACCTAACAGGAAATTTAAATAAAACCTAATTATTACCAAAACAAATTTATTTTTTATAGACTTTTTCATAATAAATTCTTTTGATCAGGAAGTAAAACCATTTAGAGATTATTTTGATTTTGTATGTAATAATTTTTTCCAATATATATTGGCTGTTTTTATATAAGAATCGTATGGAATTAATGGTTTTTCTAGTTCTTTTTGAGTTTTTTTGCTAATGCTTAAGTTCTTAACTACTTCTTTTCCAGCTTTTTGTAGAAGTAGTTTGTAATGTTTAATAATTTTTTCTAATTTTATATCAGCACTTGTTAAAAGAGGTCCTTCGTCTTGATATATCTCTGCAATTACCTCTGTTGACATATTTCTTGCTATACGCTTAAAAAGTGTTTTTAAAACGATAAATTGTGATTGTTCAGGCAATCCAGAATTAGAAATTACTACAAGTTTTGGGTTTTTTCTTTTTAATATGTGAATGGCTTCTCCCCCAGAATCTTTTTCTATGAATGGAGATTCTAAAGGAATGGATCTATCCATATAATTTTTTAAAATACCAGTTATATTATCAACATATAAAGGTGTTGCAAATATTAAAATATCGCAGTCTTTTTCTTTTTTAAGAATTTTTTTCATGTCATCATCAAATACACAAATGCCAGGTGTTTTTGTCCAACATGTAAAGCATCCTATGCAGTGGTGAATTTTCACTTCAGAAAGTAAGATGTGTTCAATTGTTGCTTTTTCTTCTTTTGCACCTTTTAAAAATTCCTCTACCATTAAATAGGTAGTACTTTTTTTACCTTTAGGGCTGCCGTTTATTGCTAAAATTTTCATAAAAATATCTCCTAAGATTGTTTTTGAGAGAGTAATTTATTTTTATATCTTTTTTTATACCATGAGGGAAATTTATGAACAAAAATACATTGAAGACATAAAATAAGCCAGAAAAATATTGAAAAATTAAAAGTTTTAGGATTGTAGAATGAATAAATGCTTATTAAAGTTTTTAATGAAAAAATTATAGCAAAAATAGCTGTCATAATTTTATTGATACGTAAAAATAAAAAAGAATTCCAATATTCTTTTGGAACTTGAAGTTTAGCATATTGCTCAGTGAAAGGATGTTTTATTAAAATAGATATCCAAGATATTGAAGCAAGTGTTGTTTCTGCGAATATACTTTTATATCTGATAAAAAAATCATTTTTAAATATCACCATAGAAATAAAACATGAAGTAAGAAAAAGTAGAGTTGTCCATTCGAGAATAAAACCCTTTTTTAATTTAGAATATGAGAATAGTGAAAATATTATCGAAACAATGATTGCCGAAGAAACTGAAAAATTAGAAATAATGCTAAATGATATCCAAGGTAGCCATGATAATAAGCCTTTTAATATTTTCATTTTTTATGTCCTTCTAAAATTTTTATTGATTCTTTGCACCAATTTATTTCAGCATTAGCTATAGCAAATCCGTTATTCAAAGTAATTAGCCAATAAATATGATGAGGCAAATTTTTTCTTTTTTCTAATTCCTTTTTTATTAAATGATAATTTTTAAGTTTTTCATCTGTTCTTTTTTTTCTTTTTTTAATATGATCAATAGCTTCTTCGATAGATAATGTACTTCCAAAAAATAATTTGAGAAGGCTTTCATCACGATGAGTGTTTTTCTCATAAGGTTTATTTAACCATTTTTTTAATTCCTCAAAACCCTCTTTTGTTATAGAGTAAATATTTCGATATTTTTTCCCTATAGCTTCTCTTTTTTTAAGAGAGATTAATTTTTCTTTTAAAAGCAATTTTAAAGTAGGATAAATTTGTCCATTACTTTCAGACCAGAAATGATCTATGCTTTTTGATATAATGCTTTTTATGCCATATCCTGACAGTGGTTTTATGGTAAGAAGTCCTAAAATTACAAATTTTGTTTTACTTTGGTTTTTCATAGTATTGAAATTATGTGCCTAAAAGACCTATTTTGTCAATTGATAAAAAAATTTATACAAGCGCTAAATTATTTTTTTAGATGAAAAATAAAGGAGCATAATTTTTGACATACTCCAACGACTAAAGTCAGTTGGATTCTGGATTCAAACAATATTCGCCTGAAGAATCAGGTCTTACAATATCTAGCCCAAGAGAAGATGCCCCT
>Ga0111177_118_pt1 | contig 20081 bp, 23 predicted proteins | sample DeeMarSWOR324_28_FD_80230 | JGI IMG/M metagenome (GOLD analysis project Ga0111177, IMG submission 80230) | Chlamydiae bacterium SM23_39
AAATTAAATAATGTTTTATTTTTTGTAAATATATTTTTTTTATGTGTCAGGGCTAAGTAGAAATGATCCCTTTCGGGCTAAGTAGAAATGACCCCTAAAATATTGATTTTGGAGGGGAGAAATGAAAGAGATGACAATAAAAGAAGCCGATAGGTATGCAGTAATAAAAGCTGTAAAGTGTAAAAGAATAAATTTAAAACAAGGAGGTGATTAAAAATTAGAGTTTTTTTTATATTAAAACTCTGGAAAAAAGTCCGATATCCGTTCTGGATTTTATCCCGATATTGACGTAAAAAAAGCAAAAATAGAGAAAAGGCAAGAATAAATCTTGCTAGAATCTATAAAAAAGCTATCGAATTCCAGAAAAGATTTTTTCTTTAAATTATCTCATGCTCTGACTGATAAATATGATTATCTCTTTTTAGAAGATCTTAATCTAAAAGCCATGCAAAAACTATGGGGAAGAAAAATATTCGATTTAGCTTTTGCAGAGTTTATACTTATTTTAAAACATGTAGCTAAAAAAAAAGGAAAAATAGTTCATCAGATAAATAGATTTTTCCATTCTTCTAAACTATGTTCTCATTGCAACTATAGGAATAAAACTCTTTCTTTAAAAGAAAGAGTTTGGATTTGTCCTTCTTGCAATAAAGAACACAATAGAGATGTTAATGCATCTATAAATAATTTAAGAAAAGGGGGATCTTCTCTTGGGCTAGATATTGTAAGACCTGATTCTTCAGGCAAATATTGTTTGAATCCAGAATCCAACTGACTTTAGTCGTTGGAGTATGTCAAAGCTGATACACTAAATATGCCACTGAAATTCCTAAAAGCTATCAAAAACATTTTTTCATATCCTCTTTTAAAATAGATAATAAAAAAGGATTATGACATGCAGAAGAAGGATGATACATAGCAATTAACTTTACCATTCCATAAGAACTTTTAATTTTAAATACTGATCCATGGATATCACTTATTTTCGTAAAAGGAATTTTGACTCTAAGAAATAATTCTTTTGTTGCATATTTACCTAATGTAACAATTATTTTTGGTTTCACTATTTTTAGTTGCACAAATAGATATTTTATACAATGTTTGATTGAATCTGAAGTTGGATCTTTATTTTTAGGTGGATGACATTTAAGAATATTTGTAATATAAATTTGAGATCTTTTTAATTTAGCAATCTCTAATAATTGATCAAAAATTTTTCCTGCATTTCCAACAAAAGCCTTTCCTTTTAAATCTTCATAATACCCTGGTGCTTCTCCTATAAACATAATGTTAGCATCTATATTTCCATCTCCTATTAATGGAATATTTCTAGTCTTCCATAAAAAACATTTTTTACATTCTTGAATTTCTTTCATTAATTTTTGCATCTGAATTTGTTTCATCATATTGATATTTTTTTATATCATGCCAACCATATTATTCTATTGACATACTCCAACGACTAAAGTCAGTTGGAGTATGTCAACAGTTTACCATCTGCAATAAATTATTAATGACCACTCTTACAAATATTTGTCATATCAGCAACCATCAAACACCCTTTTTTCCATTTTTTAAAAATTTCCAACACGTTTGTTTCATCTCCTATAAAAACCTTTATCTTAAGTTTTTGACATAATTTCAAAGCTTTCAAACCAATATCTTGGCAAAGTAAAATACTAACGCCAAAATCCTTTATTAATTCAGGAGGTAATTTTTCTCCACCAAAATGCACCGTAATATTTTTAATAATTTTTACAAGATTCCCATCTTCATCTAATATAGTATAAGTTTTACATCTACCAAAATGCTTTGCAACAGCATCTGTAATACCTCCTTCTCCTTCAGTTGGAATAGCTATTTTCATATTGTAATTCCTTTAATCATTTCGATAACGTCCTTGCCCACGACCCTCTCCACGGCCATAACCAGGACCTTTATCCGGATTTTGACATTCTCCTTGATGCCTTCCTTGTCTTCTACCATTTTCTGGATATTGTCTACCATCTCTAGGCCTTTCTTGACCACGATTATTTATTTTTGAATTCTCACAATAGACATTTCTATTTTTTGCAAAATGAAAACATCTAGAATTTTTATAACAATTATTGGCATAAATAAAACCAACAGATAAAATTCCTATCAAAATAGTAAAAAATATTTTTTTCATGAATCAAACTCCTTTATTGTTAAATTTATTTTCTATAAAAGTAGCATTTTTTATTAAAAATGTACGACTAAATATAGCAACATCAAATTGCTTCAAAACATCGAAAGCTTTTAGACTAATATTTTCACATATTACAAACTTCATTTCATTTTAAACTTTTATGTATCAAAAATAACACAATATGAATATATATTCAATATATTTCAGCTTGAATTGAGTTAAGTTGTTAATTATCAAAAAATTAAAAATCCTTGTTAATGCTGAATATTGCAGATCTTTAAATAATAGAAAAGTCTTCGTTTAAATATTTTTAAAATTTTCATATTTGTTTAAATCGCACAAAATAGAACCAAAAATTATACTTAAATACAAAAATATCAATTTTTATTTACAAAAGCTAATATTTTTCACACCAATTTCAACTTTTAAAACTATAAAATAAATTTATTTGAAAATATTAAAAAAGTCCTATTATTTCTTTATTTTTTACATTTACATCTATATTTCTAAAAGCTGGATTAGATGATGTCCCAGGCATCCATTTAATCTTTCCGGCTACAGGAACTATTAAATTAGCTCCTTTATATAATAAAAAATCCTCTACTTTCAAATTCCAATCTTTAGGTCTTCCTTTAATCTCAGGATCATCTGATAAGCTAAGATGGGTTTTGACCATACAAATACCAAAATTTTTTACTGATCTATCTTTTTCTAATTTTTCTAACTTATCTTTAGCTAATTCATTATATTCTATTCCCTTAGCTCCATAAATATTTTTTGCTATAATATCTATCTTTTCAGATATCTTATCATCATCTCTATATAAAAATTTAAACTCTCTTTCTTCTTCACAAAGATTAATAACTTCTTTTGCTAACTCTTTAGCTCCCACCCCACCAAACTGCCAATGTTTCGATAAAACTGCTTTAACTCCATATCTCTTTACAATCTCTTTAACAAGTAAAACCTCTTTTTCCGTATCAGCAGGAAAACTATTTATACATACAACTACAGGAACATTAGCTTTTTTTACTATTTCTATATGAGCAATTAAATTTTCACATCCTTTCTCCACAAGCTTTAAATCTTCTTTTAAATATGCTTCATCTAATCTCTTTCCAGGTTTTACCAAAGGACCACCACCATGCATTTTCAAAGCTCTAATAGTACAAACGATAACAGCTGCATTAGGTTTTAATTTAGAATAACGACATTTTAAATTCCAAAATTTCTCAAATCCAATATCTGCACCAAATCCTGATTCAGTAACATGATAATCAGATAATTTAGATGCCAAAATATCAGATATAACAGAACTTTGACCTATAGCAATATTTGCGAAAGGACCTGCATGAACAAATACTGGATTATCTTCCATAGTCTGTAAAAGGTTGGGATTGATAGTATCCACAAGCCAGGCTGTCATAGCTCCAGCAACTTCTAAATCAGATGTAGTAACATCTTTACCCTCTTTATTTTTTGCTAACACTATTTTTCCTATTTTATCTCTCAACTCTTTAAAATCTTTAACAATAGATAAAATAGCCATTATCTCTGAAGAAACAGTTATCTGAAAGCCAGATTTCATCTCATAACCATCTAACCTACCGCCTTGCCCTATAGTTATATTTCTAAGAGATTGTGCACAAAAATCAATAACCCACTTTTGAAATATTTTCTCTGGATCTATATTTAATCTATTTATTCCTATCTTAGAAAGATGCTCATCAGAATAATTATTTTCATGCTGCATTCTAGCTGTTAAAGCAACCATTGAAAGATTATGCGCATTACTTATAGCATCTATATCTCCTGTTAATCCAAAGGATAGATCTGTAAGAGGAATACATTGAGAAAGACCTCCTCCAGCTGCTGATCCTTTAATATTAAAAGTAGGGCCTCCACTTGGTTGACGTATAGCTGTTGTAACCTTTTTATTAAACTTGGCAAGCCCATCAACTAATCCAATAGTTGTGGTAGTCTTACCTTCTCCTAAAGTAGTTGGAGTAATTGCAGTGACGATAATATATTTTCCATTTTTTTTATTTTTTAATCTATTTAAAACTTTATCCTGATCTATTTTAAGCACTCTTTTTATCTTAACCATTTCATCATCTTTAATTTGTAATTTTTTAGCTATTTCTTCTATTGGTCTTCTATTTTTTTCTTTAATTTTTGCAATTTCCCAATCTTTCATCTTTCTAGGGTCTATCTTTTCTTTCATAATAAAAATTTCTCCTTTTATAAAAAAATTTATTTGTACAAAAAAGAAAAAGAAAATATTAGTAGAAATGTAAATTAAAAAAAAGAGGTTATAAATGAAAGGAACAGTAGAACTATTTAATGAAGCTAAAGGATTTGGTTTTATAAAACCAGATGAAGGAGAAAAACACTTAATAGTTCAAAGAGGAAATATTATAGCTCCAAGTCATTCTTTAATAGAAGGTCAAAGAGTAGAATTTGAAATAATTCAAGGGGAAAAAGGATTAGAAGCAGTAAAAGTAAATATTTTATGAAATATATCCGTTTTTTCAAAGATCTATCCAACAAAAATATATCATTAGTTGGAGGAAAAAATGCATCTTTAGGAGAGATGATATCCACTCTAAAAAATAAAAATATCCCTATCCCTAATGGTTTTGCTATTACAGCTGATGCTTACTGGAATTTTATAAAATATAATAATTTAGAAAAAAAAATTTTTCCATTACTGAAAAATTCTAAAAAGGAAAATATTCAAAAAATTGGCAAAAAAATCCGATCTTTTATTTTAAACTCAAAAATACCTAAAGATATAGAAAAAGAGATATTATATAATTATAAAAAACTATCTTCTATTTATAATTCTAAAAATGTAGATGTAGCAATAAGAAGCTCTGCTACAGCTGAAGATCTTCCTTCAGCTAGCTTTGCAGGACAATTAGAATCTTTTCTAAACATAAGAGGAGAAAAAAATATTATTTCTTCCTGTTTAAAATGTTATGCCTCTCTTTTTACGGACAGAGTTATTGTCTACTGCAAAGAAAAAAATTTTTCTCATCATAAGATCGCTCTTTCAATAGGAATTCAAAAAATGATTCGTTCCGACAAAGCAGGTGCTGGAGTAATATTCACTTTAGATACAGAAACAGGTTTTAGAGATGCTATAACAATAACTGCTGGATTTGGACTCGGAGAAAATGTGGTTCAAGGAAATATTATTCCTGATGAATATCAACTATTTAAACCCTTTATTTCGAAAAAAAAACATCCTATAATAGAAAAAAATCTTGGAATAAAAAATATAAAGTTAATCTATTCCAAAGGGAAAAAAGCTACTAAAAATATAAAAACTACTGATAAAGAAAAAAACTCTTTTGTTTTAAAAAATAATGAAATAATCCAATTAGGCCATTGGGCTAATATTATTGAAAAACATTATAAAATGGCTATGGATATAGAATGGGCAAAAGATGGGATAACAAAAAAATTATATATTGTACAAGCCAGACCTGAAACAGTTAAATCACAAGAAAATCCTTACATCTTTAAAAAATTCCAATTAACAGAAACAAAAAAAGCTATTCTTGAAGGTATTGCGATAGGAGAATCAATAACATTTGGAAAAGTTCAAATCATCAAATCTCCTAAAGAAATTAAAAAATTTCAAAAAGGAAATATCTTAGTTACCATTAACACCTCTCCTGATTGGGTTCCTATAATGAAAAAAGCTAAAGGAATAATCACAGATCATGGAGGTAGAACCTCTCATGCAGCTATTGTCAGTAGAGAGTTAAATATACCTGCAATAGTTGGAACAAACAATGCAACTAAATTTTTAAAAGAAAATCAAAAGATCACTTTAAATTGTTCTTTTGGAGAAAAGGGATACATATATGATAACTATTTAAACTATGAAATTATAGAGGAAGATATATCTAAACTTCCCAAAATAAAAACTCCTATTATGATAAATATAGCTAGCCCTCTTTCTTCTTTTAAATGGTGGCAACTACCAGTTGCTGGGATAGGATTAGCTCGTATGGAATTTATAATAAATAATATGATACAGATCCATCCTATGGCTTTAATAGAATTCAATAAAATAAAAAACAAAAACATCAAAAAAAAAATAAATATCCTTACTAAAAATTACAAAAACAAAAAAAAATATTTTATAGATATATTATCAACTTCTATTTCAAAAATTGCTGCTTCTCAATATCCAAAACCTGTAATTGTTAGATTAAGCGATTTCAAATCTAATGAATATAGAGCTCTTTTAGGAGGAAGATATTTTGAAGAAAAAGAAGAAAACCCAATGATAGGTTTTAGAGGAGCTAGTAGATATTATAATAAAAAATATAAAAAAGCTTTCGCACTTGAATGTAAAGCTATAAAACAAGCTAGAGAAAAATTTGGATTTGACAATATAATAATAATGGTTCCTTTTTTAAGAACTTTAGAAGAAGCTGATAAAATCTTATCTCTCCTATCTGAAAATGGCCTTAAAAAAGAAAAAAAATTGAAAATTTATATGATGTGTGAAATACCATCAAATATTATTTTAGTTGAAAAATTTTCTGAAAAGTTTGATGGTTTTTCTATTGGATCTAATGATTTAACACAATTAATACTAGGTATAGATAGAGATTCTTCTGAACTATCAATGTTATTTGATGAAAGAAATGAAGCAGTAAAAAATGCAATAGCAAATTTTATTAAAAAAGCTCACAAGAAAAAATGTAAGGTAGGAATATGTGGCCAAGCTCCTAGTGATGATGTAAACTTTGCTAAATTTTTAATAGAAAAAAAAATAGATTCTATTTCCTTAAATCCTGATAGTGTTTTAAAAATTATAAAAAATCTATCTAAATAAAACCTTTAGATAACCCCAAAACAAAAGTTCAAAGTGTTGAATTAAATTGTAATCCTTTTGCTCTCATTATAAAACTCCTTTTTATGAAAAATTTATTCTAAGATACAAAATTTTTTTTGAATTATTCAAATATTTTTTTAAAGAAAATAACATCATGGAAATTGAGATAAATAGTTTTAATCTATAACTCTGCAGTTTTTATAGAATAAATAATCTCTAATTTTGGCCTTAAAAAATATTTTTTTAAAGATTCTTCGAAGATCTTTTTAAGAATAAAACTGAAAAATCATTGCATTGCTATTTCATAAAAATTGCAAAATTAAAATCTAATAAAAGACCTTCTCATCAAATCTCTTGCCATAAAACAAAACTTTAACTTTTAATAAAAACCATAAATTGTATAAAAATTAAAAATATAGTAAAAATTAATTTAATATGAAAAACAGATCTCTTATTTATATATTTATAGCTTTAATATCAGCAATTTTCGTAGGAATATCTATAAACACAGAGACCAAAATATTTGGTTTCTCAGTATATAATTTTTTTGATGTTGGTGGCACCCTTTTTTTAAATCTTTTAATGCTTATCGTTGTTCCCTTAATCTCCTCTTCTATAATTACGGGAATCGCAAAAATGGGGAAAGAACATACTCTAGGAAGAATAGCCTCTAAAACATTTTTTATATTTATACTAACAAACATCTTAGCTATTTTATTAGGAGTACTGCTAGTAAATATATTTTTAAATCAATTTTTAGAATCTGCTAAAACTATAAGTACTATAAAAAACACTAAAATAATACATGGGATATCCTCTCCAGAGACAAAAAACATCTTTCTTCAAATAATACCTCATAATATATTAGAAGCTCTATCTTATGGAAAGATGTTGAGTTTAATATTCGTTAGTATACTATTTGGATTTGCTCTTACTAAAACTCCCTATAAATATAGTTTTATTTTAATAAATTTCTTCCAATCACTTTTTGAAACTATGATACAGATAACTCACCTTATAATGAAAATATTACCTTTAGGAATATTTTTTTTAATAACAAAAGAATTCGCTTCAACAGGATTAAAAGCTTTAAAACCTATAGCTTTATTTTCCACTGTTGAATTAATAGGGATATTTTCCATATTTTTCATCTTATTCCCAATTCTTTTAAAATTTCTTGCTAAAATAAACCCTCTTCTCCATTTAAAAGCTATGTTCCCTGCTTTAATAACAGCTTTCTCTACAAGTTCCTCTTCAGCTACTCTTCCTTTAACTTTAGATTGTTTAGAAAAAAGAGCTTCCGTATCAAATAAAATCTGTAGTTTAACTGTCCCCCTTGGAACATCTTTAAATTTAACAGCAACAGCTATGCATATATTTGTAGCAGCTTCATTTATAGCCTGCGTTTATGGAATAAATTTAAATTTTATTACCCAAACAACTATTTTTTTTCTTTGCCTTATAACCACTTTAGGTGTAGCTTCTGTACCTTCTGGATGTTTAATAACATTAATGATTGTAATAACAACTCTTGGTATTCCTAAAGAGGGTATTGGTATAATAATAGTAGTGGATAGATTTTTAGATATGTTAAGAACAACAACTAATGTCTTTGGAACTAGTTCAAATACCATTATTATAGCTAAACTGGAAGGAGAAAAAAATCTTTTTTCAAAAAAAGATTTCAATTAAAAATATATTCCAAATCCTTTAAACTATTCTTTTTTATTAAAAAAAATGAAAGAAAAAATTTTTGGAAAATGGCGAAATAAAATTTGGCCTATACATAATTTTGAATTAAAAAAAATATTACCACTCTTTTTAATGAAATTTTTAATTTCATTAAATTACGGTATTTTAAACTCTTTAAAAGATGCTATTATTGTAACTCAAAAAAAATCTGGTGCAGAGGTAATCCCAGTATTAAAAGGTTGGCTCGTTTTACCAATAGCTTTAATAGTAACTTTAATATATTCAAAATTAAGCAATATTTTTAAAAGATCAACTCTATTTTATGGAATAATAGCAACCTTTTTAATCTTTTTTTTATTATATGGATTTTTTCTATATCCCCATCAAGAAATACTATCCCCTCATAAAACTTCCGATCTAATCTCTTCTTTTATAGGGAAAAACCATGAACATTGGACAGCTATATATAGATATTGGATGCATTCTCTATTTTTTGTAGCAACAGAACTATGGGGAAGTGTAATTATTTTTTTATTATTTTGGGGATTTGTTAATCAAGTCATTAAAATAACGGAAGCAAAAAGATTCTATACAATATTTTCTGCAGGAGGTAATTTAGCAGCTATCTTAACAGGTCCAATAGTTTGGCATTACGCAAAAAAATTTATAAACAATAAATTTGATTTAACACTGCAGCATCTAACAATATATATCATAGTAATTGGTCTACTAATCATGCTTATCTATTTTTTGTATCAAAAATATATTCTTCCTAAAAACTTTTATGATAAAAAAATAAAAGAAAAAGCAGAAAAGAAAACTACCCTCTCTTTAAAAGAAGGATTTAAATATATAGCAAAATCAAAATATCTAAAAGCTTTATCACTAATGGTTATCTGTTATGGTCTTATCATTAATCTTATAGAAACAACCTGGAAAGCTAATTTAAAATTGCAATATCCTAACCTTGCTGACTATCAATCTTTCATGGCTACTATCAGTTTTTTTGTAGGAATAACCTCTTTCATAATAGCTTTATTTGTAGGAAGTGGGATCATAAGATTTTTTGGTTGGAAAAAAAGTGCTTCAATCTGCCCTATATTTATAGGTACAACTGGAATAATATTTTTATTTTTAATATTAACTCAAAAACCTCTCTTCTTTTTATCTCATCTACTAAAGATATCACCTCTTTTAATAATAACACTTTTTGGAGCATTTCAAAATATTTCTACCAAAGCTTTAAAATATTCTATTTTTGATCCTACAAAAGAAATGGCTTTTATTCCTTTAGATCAAGAATCAAAAGTAAAAGGTAAAGCAGCTATAGACATTATTGGATCAAGACTTGGTAAATCGGGATCTTCATGGATTCAAATAATATTACTAGATATAATTGGAACAGGATCTATTTTATCAATAACACCTCTATTATTACCAATAATAACTCTTGCTGCTATCTACTGGATATTTAGTATTAATAGAGTATCGAAAAAATTTGAAAAACTATCATTAGAAAAAGCTTCTATTTAAAAAAATTTAATTAATAACTCTTTTTTTTATATATCCCTGTTTTAATTCCTCTTGATATACTATAAAAAGTCCAAAAATAATAACTATTGTAGATATAAATATAACAAAAGAAAGTTTCTCTCCGATAAACAACCATCCATGTAATGAAGCAAAAATTGGACTTAGAAGTCCTATAAATGATAAAAAAGTAGCGGTATATCTTTTTAAAAGATAACCATATAAATTATAACATAAGATATTTGAAACAAATGTTATTAAAAAAACCCCTCTTAAAAAGGGAAAAAACTGTAATGGTTGTACTGGAATAGGATTCCAAGAATCTATAAAATATGAATGTATCAAAGATAAAAATCCTGCTATCAGCATAGCAACACAATTTACAGTTAAAGGTGAAAGTTTGTCATTTTTTACCAATAACCTCAAAATAACCCATCCATAACTAGAAAAAAAGACAGCTCCTATTATAGAGAGTTCTGCCAATGAAAAAAAGCTAAATCCCCCTGCAACATCTTCTATATCTGTTTTAATGTATATAACAGGCAAAACTCCTAAAAATCCAATAATAAGTCCAATGGTTTTTTTAAAATTAAATTTTTCCTTAAAATGAACGTATGACAAAATAGCAGAAAAAAAAGGTGTAAGGCTATATATTAAACAGGTTTTAGCAGAAGATAAGTATTGTAACCCCCATAATTCCAAGATATTTGCTAAATATAAACCTAAAATAGCTAAAAGGATTATTGGTAAGATATCATTCTTTGTCATTTTAAAATATTTTTTTCTCTTAAAAAACAAATAAACACCTACCAAAAAACCAGCTAAAACCATTCTTACTCCATTTAAAAAAACAGGAGTAGATAAAGACAGAGTTACTTTATTTATCACAAAGACAGATGTCCAAATAGCAAAAGTTAAAATAGATAAAAACATAAAAACTTTTAATTTTTATATTTTATTCTACCAATTTTATTAAAATTTTAGAAGAAATCTTAATTGCCTTAAAATAAACAGCTTATTAAACTTATTTAAACTGCTAAAAATTAAATTCTTAAAAAATTTTCATTTTTAAGTAAAATTAAAGAGTATCTTTCCATTTTCTATATTTTGACATACTCCAACGACTAAAGTCAGTTGGAGTATGTCAATCAAATTCTTAAACAAACCAAAATCAGAAAAACAATTATTAAATCATTATTTATTTTTTCTCTCACAAATCGATATAAATATAGATAATATTCAAACAGCCGATAGTATTTATCTTCTTTTTAATAAAATACAAGAACAATAAAAGATTTAATCAAAAACTATTCTAAAGAAGAGAAAAATAAAATACTTTTCAATTTGATAAAAATTGCAATAAAAAATGACGATATATCTTATACTAAAAACAATCTTTCCCCTCTCCTCACTGATGAAGAAATCAAAAAACAAGTAGACAATATGATTAGAGATAAAAATTTTAAGTTATTAAATAAAACATTCCTAAAAACACATTAATTTATTTGATACTCGCTATAACCTTAAAACATCTTCATTCTTTTATGTTTTTGAAAAGCATTTAACTGTTCAGCAAATTGATTTAATGATTTAGATAAATTATTTTTAATCTTTTTCTTTAAAAATAATCTCGTTAACCATCCAAACATTCCTCCAAATCTAACCCTGCAACTAATAGTAGAACCTTTGTTATTTATAGGTTTAACTTGATATATAAATTTCATCTTAACCAAAAAAGATTTCCATTCTGTTGTAAATTCTTCATTTTTCTTAACATTAATAATTTTAAATGCAACTTTTTTCCCTGCATATCCAGACATATATCCTTTCGTACCTTTTGCTTGCTTCCAATGGTACATATCAGACCATGCTTGCCATACTCTTTTAGGAGCAGCTTTAGTTACAACTTTCTCTTCTATATTTTCCATTTATCTTCTCACTCTTTTTTATATAATCCAACAATTTGAGATTCATCTAATATATGTCCCTGCATAGCTTTTTTTAAGTCATTTAAATTTACATCCTTTCCAAGTTCTAATTTAGTATCTAAAGCATATATCTTAAAATAGTATCTATGAGTACCTGACGGTGGACAAGGACCTCCATAACTTTTTTTACCAAAACTATTTATAACCTCTTCTCCAGGAGAAGAGTCTTCTTCAACAGTTTTAGTAATAGGTATGTTATACATAACCCAATGCACCCATACTCCTCCAGGAGCATCAGGATCATCCATAACTAAAACTAAAGATTTTGCACCTTGAGGAATCTCCTCAATATCCAAAGAAGGATTAATATCACTACCCTGACAAGTAAATTTTTTTGGTATCATCTCTTTATGTTTAAAGGATTTACTGGTAATCTTCATAAAAACACCACCTTAATTATTTAATATCCAATCTAATAATATATTATCCAACCAAAAAAATCCTCTTTTATCTTTTAAACTACCAATATATCCCAAATGTCCTCCTTTTTTAGTTAAAAAAACTTGAATATTTTCTGGAAGATTTACACCTTCTAAACCTAAATAAGATACTATTGGATCATCTTTTGAAAATAAAATTTTACAGGGAACTTTAATATTTGAAAGAACATATTTAGAACTACACTTTTTATAATATTCCTCAACATCTTTTAATCCTAAAAAAGAAACTACAAAAAAATTGTTAAATTCAGTAAAAGTAAAATCCTCGGGAATAAAAATATTTGAAAATTCAGGGAATTTCTTTTTTAAAAATTTTATATCTTCTTTTAAAAGTTTTGTAAAATATTTTAAATATAATTTATTTTCTTCTTTTTCAAAAAGCTCGACACTTAATTTTATATCTACTGGAGGACTTAAAGCTATAACATTCTTTACATATTTTTTAGCTTCCTCTTCAATATCCCCAACCATTTTTAAAACAATATTTCCTCCTAAAGAAAATCCAACTAAAATAATCGGAGAAGAAGATTCTTTTTTTAACAATTTTAAAACTTCCAAAATATCTTCAGGATCAGCAGAATAATGGGGTTTTTTAGCCAAGCCACTTCCCGATCCACATCCTCTTAAATTTACCCTTACTGATCTTATATTTTTAATTTTCAATTTCTTAGCTAAACGAACTAAAGCAGGAGATTTATGAGAACCGCATAATCCATGTATCAAAACAACAGTTAAATCCTTTTCTTTCCATTTTTTAGGAGTAATAACTTCAAAAGCCAATTTATCTTGATCTTTTAAAGTTATAATCCTTTTTTCAGATTTTGGGCCTATTATACTATGAAATATAGATCCAAAGATAGTTTGTCTGAATGGAGTTTTAAATAAAAAAAATGGATCAAAAGGAATTTCATTCATTTTTTATTAAAACCCTCCTAATTATATTTTTAATTAATTTAATTAATTTATCAATTTATTTTTTATAACAAATAAAATTTTTGACATTAAAATAATTTTTTAATTATTATATAAAAAATTAAAAAATTTTTATGAAAAAATATTTTTTTTATTCACTATTCATCTTGTTTTCAACAGCTTTTGTTCAAGAATATACACCATGGTATACCGGTCCATTACTCACCCAGTCAGCTGACAACCTTTCTCCTGGACAAGGTAATATCCAACCTTATCTATTTGTATTAGATTCTTTCGCAGAATATGATTCTTCATGGCACCGACATCGTGTAGATAAGACTATTGTAACTAATACCCTACTATTCTTACAATTCGGCATTTTTCAATTTTTAGATGGTACATTAAGATTAAGTGGTTTTTACAAACATAAAAAAAATAAAGATATCGTAAAATTAGGAGATAGTGCTTTTGAATTTGGAATTCAATTATTAAAAGATAAAAAAAACAGCAATATTCCCTCCGTGAGAGTTGTTATTTCTGAAAGATTCCCTACAGGAAAATATGATAACTTAAATCCAAATAAGGGTGGAATTGATGCAACAGGAAAGGGTTGTTATGAAACTTTTGTTAGCCTTAACCTATCAAAAATCGTTTATTGGATAAAAATGCATCCAACAAGATTTAGATTATCCTTATCCTATTCTTTTCCTTCCAAAGTCTCAGTAAAAAATTTTAATTCTTATGGAGGAGGATATAATACCTCAGGTAAGGTAACCCCTCCAAATCTATTTATTACTTCTTTTTCTTTTGAATACAGTTTCAACAGAAATTGGGTATATGCTATGGATTTTTTATGTCTAAAAGCAAAGAAAACAAAATTTTCAGGAAATCCAGGCACTACAATAGATGGTAAAACCGCTTCAAATGCTCCCCCCTCATTAATTCAAATATCAATAGCCCCAGCAATAGAATACAATTTTTCAAAAAATTTAGGCATTATAACAGGAGCATGGTTATCTATTGCAGGAAAAAATGTTGAAGACTTTATAAGTTATGTTTTTTCTGTTACTTATACTTTTTAGAAGAATAAAGAGGGAAAGAGATAAAACCTACTAAAGATTCTTCTCCAGGATTTTTTTTACCTAAGCTAGCATTAGAGATATGATAAAAACTAACACCTACATGAAAAAGAGCACAAAAACCAAATCCTAAAGAGACTCCCGATCTAAATTCTAAAGGAAATCCTAAATCTTTGCCTTTACCCTGATTATAATATCCCGCTGCTAAACTAGGATAAAAAAAGAACCTTCCTTTTAATCTAAAATCGATACTAAATCCAGAATAAATATAACTAGCTTTTTTTAAAGTAGCCATAACTCCAAAGATAGGATAAATCTTCCAAAAAGATATTTCTGGTTTATACTCTAAAAAAAACTCCTCAGTCCTATGATTTTTTCTTAAAACATCATGAATCCCTCCTGCAAAAGTAAGTATTCCAAGATTTTTTGATAAGATAAAACAAGGAAACAAAAAAATTAGAATTAACTTTTTCATAAAAATTTTTATTTCTATTATGTTAATACAAAAAATTTTTAATTTTGTTAACACTATTTTTTTGAAATAGAACTATCTACATAATACTTTAATTTTTTTCTCTTTTCTTTCAAAAAAGAAGAGCTAATAACAGTTAGACTACCTAAAACAATAATAAATGATCCAACAATTGTTGTAATAGGAAGTGCTTTCTGCAATATAATCCAATTTATAACAACAATAAAAACAGGTAAAAAATAACTAATAGAAGCGATGATATAAGATTCAGTATAAAAATAAGCTTCTAAAAAACAAAACAAAATCAAAGAAAATAATAATCCTGAAAATATTGATATGACAATATCATTGATAGTTAAAGACAACCAACCTATTGTAAATCCATAAAAGAGAGAAAAAATTCCAGAAACTATGCAACCAATTAAAGCATTATATAAACATATTCTTAATGGAGGATCATTCTTAACCATATAGCTAGACATAATAACAACTACTGCTAATGTAAATCCTGATAATGTCCCCATTATTCCTCCAATAAAATCATACAATGAATTTATATCAAAAAAATATACAAATATTATACCTGCCAATCCAATAAATATCCCCGATAATGCAATTTTATCTATTTTAATACCCAAAGGATATAGTAAAAGAGCTACCCAAAAAGCATCAGTTCCATAAAGAATAGAATTATCAAGTTTTTTAGACCAAATAACTGATAAAGAATAAAAACAAAAACTCAAAATAGCAAAAATACTTCTCCAAACAATCAATTTTGGTTTTTCTGGTTTTAAATATTTTTTCCCATTAGCAATACAAAAAATAAAAAAAACCAAAGTCATAAAGAGATGTAAGAAAAAAAAATCTACAAAAGCTGCTGATATAACTCTTGACATTTTTTGATCTGAATATTCTTTTTTAAAAATGATTGTATAAAAAGCAAGTAATAAAACAGCTATTAATGTTAAAATTATCCCTAAATGTCTTTTTTGCGTTTTAACAATAGAAACTTGATGATGTTCCTTGGCAAAAATTCTTAAAGAACGTATCTCTTTTAACATATTTATTAATTATAATAAAAAAACATCTAAATCAATATTTTTTTTAAATATAACAATCTGATATAATAAATTTTATGTTATGTTATAAATGTAAAAAAAATATACATCTTCCAGATAACAAAATAAGATTTAAAGATAGATGTGAATATTGTGATGCAGATCTTCATGTTTGTAAAAATTGTAAATACTATTCTATAGGTAAACCTAATGATTGTTCTATATTAGGAACAGAATTTGTATCTGATAAAGAAAAATATAATTTTTGTGAAGAATTCAAATACAATGATACCCCAGAAGAAGGAAAAAAACTAACAGAAGAAGAGATAAAAAAAAGACTTTTTAAAGATGAATAACTACATCTCTCTATTTGCTTTTATTAAATTAAAGACAAACCAAAATATTAAAAAAGGTAGATATATCCAAGCAGGTTTTGAAAAAGTGATTAAATAAGGAGCTACTAAAAAAGAAAATATTCCAATCAAAATAAAGCTAAAGATAACAGAAGTTATCAGATTAAATTTTTTTTTAAAAATCTTAATCAAAAAATAATAAAAAATTCCTATGATAATAAAAGAAAAAAGCCATTCTAATAAATATGTAAAAATCATTTTCTTACCATATCAAAAAAAAACCATAAAATCAAAGCCAATAAATATTCTGATACTACTACATCAAATCCTACAATAAAAGAAGCTAAGGGAAAGACAGCAATTATTATTAAAAAAGGTGTAAGGTAAATATAAATTTTTTTATATTTTTTACAAAAAAAATGGTTAGAAATTCTTGTCAAAACTCCAATAATAACAGTAACTGAAATAAAATTTGTAAAAATAAACATTTTATCAAAAAATAAAATTTTTGTTATCCATTTTTATTAAAAAAATTCAAAATATTTTCAGCTGCTTTTTTTGACATATTAAACCTACATGAAAAGGTAGATGCTCCAATATGCGGAACTATTAAACAATTTTTAAAAGACAAAAGAGAATGTTTTTTAGATATTGGTTCTGGATCTATAACATCTAAAGCAGCTCCTCTAATAATATCTTTTTTCAAAGCAATGATTAAATCTGAAGTTTTTACAACTTCTCCTCTTGCAATATTTATCAAAACTGGTTTTTTTTTCATCTTTTTCATCTTTGCTAGGTCAATCATATTTTTTGTTTGAGCTGTTAAGGGAACGCAAAGACAAATATAATCTGATTCTTCCAAAAGAATATCCAATGATACCATAGTACATCTTTTTAAAGAATCTTCTAATTTTTCTTTTTTTCTTTTAAAAAAGATAACATTCAATCCAAATCCTAAAGCTATTTTAGCTACAGCTTTACCAATCCTCCCAAATCCTATAATACCCAATGTTTTTCCAAAAAGCTCTTCTCCCATAAATCTATCTGAATCAAAACCTTTCCACATACCCTTTTTTATATATTCTTTAGAACTACAAATTTTTCTAACTAAAGACAATAGCAATGCAAAAGCTAACTCTGCAGTACTATTCGTAACGATATGGGGAAGATTAAAAACAACTATACCATTTTTCTTAGCATATTCAACATCTATATTATCTAATCCCACTGCGTAATTAGAAATAACCTTCAATCTTTTTTTATAAGATAAAACAGAACTATCTAATTTATCATAAATATTTGTTAAAATAGCATCATACTCTTTAACAACTTCAATAAGCTCTTTTTTTTTCAAAAAACTTTTTTTATTAATATCTACTTTAAATTTCTTTGATAAAATTTCTTTAGCAACATTTAAAGATCTGGATGTAATATAAATTTTTTTCATAAAAAAATTTATATTAATAATTTTTCTCTTTATTAAAAAGACAAAAGTTAAGCATCATATATCATTATGGAAAAAAAAAGAGTCTTAACTATTTTTATGCTTTCTATGATCAATGTTGCAGCTATATGCAATATAGCTAACCTTTCCTTTACTGCTCAACATGGATTTTCCTCTCTTTTTTATTATTTATTTGGTGCTATAGTTTTTTTCATACCTGTCGGCTTGATATCAGCAGAACTTGCGACAGGATGGCCAGAAAGAGGTGGCGTATATATATGGGTAAGAGAAGCATTAGGAGAAAAATTAGGATTTGTATCCATCTGGATGCAATGGATTGAAAATATAATATGGTATCCAACGATACTCTCATTTTCAGCAGCTTCTATAGCCTATGTTATAAATCCTCAACTTGCCGAAAACAAATTTTATATAATGATCACTATTTTAATAATTTTTTGGATTTTCACATTTATAAATTTTTTAGGAATGAAAATCTCAGGATGGATAAGTAGTCTTTGTGTTATAATAGGAATATTTATTCCAGTAACTATTTTAATAGTTTTAGGAACAATTTGGATATTAAAAGGAAATCCAAGCAATATATCTTTTAACTTAAAAACATTTATTCCAGAAATCAAATCTATAAATCAATTTTCTGTATTAGCTGGAATCTTATTAATTCTGGGAGGGTTAGAGATGTCTGCAGTACATGCTAAAGAGGTTGAAAATCCTCAAAAAAATTATCCTAAAGCAATATTTTTATCTACAATAATTATTTTAATAATACTTTCATTAGGAGCTTTATCAATAGCAGTAACTATTCCTCTAGAAAAAATAGAATTAGCTTCAGGATCTATTGAAGCTATAACTCATCTACTCTCATATTTCAAACTTTTTTGGGCTATTAAGATAGTTGCAATTCTTATGATTACTGGAGCATTAGGAATGATAAGTACATGGATTGTTGGCCCCACAAAAGGAATTCTAGCAACAGCAAGACATGGAGAACTGCCTCCATTATTACAAAAAACAAATAAAAAAAATATGCCTATTTCTATTTTAATAATACAAGCTACTATAGTAACTTTTTTATCATCTCTTTTTTTATATATGCCTACAGTAAGTGCTACATATAGATTGCTATTGCATTTAGCTGCTCAACTTTATCTGATAATGTATGTATTAATGTTCATATCAGCAATAGTTTTAAGATATAAAAAAGCAGATGTAAAAAGAAGCTATAAAATTCCTTTTGGAAATGTAGGAATATGGATTATTGGATCACTAGGATTATTAAGTTCTATCTTTGCAATGATATTTGGTTTTTTTGCTCCTGAAGGATATGAAAAACCTCGCTTCTTTATTTTTTTTCAGATAACAGGGGTAATAATTTTGTTTATTTTGCCTATAATCATGCATGCATCCAGAAAACCTCATTGGCATATACACAAAAATGAATAATTTGTGTTAACAAAAAAAGTTGAAAAACTAAAAAACCAATTTTAAATTGACTTTAAATTTTATATAAAAATTTCTCAAAAAAAGAACCTGTCAATAGAATTAAGTCTTGATTAATAAAATTTTATTAAAATTACGAAAAAGTAAAAAAAAAAGCCAACGATTTTAATCGTTGAATGAATTTTTAAAAAAAAATCTTGAATTATATGTTTTTAATGCATATATTTTTTTTTTTTATGAATAAATACAATAAAACAAAAACAAGTGTTTTTAATGTTGGGTGCTACTTAATACGGTGTCCAAAATATCGAAGAAAAACCTACCTTATGGACCAGATCTTATTATTTAGAAAGTGTAGGACATATATCAGAAAATATATAGAAGATCAGAAGAAAGTATGATAAAGACTTTTTCCATTAAACTATATAATACAAGAAAAAATAAATTTCTTCATCAAAACATAGATATAGCTGGGAAAATATATAATCATCTAATAACGCTACATAAAAAGTATTATAAGCTTTTTAAAAAAAAGCTCAGTAAATTTAAAATACAAAAACATATCACAAAGTTAAAAAAATATGAATTTTGGAAAATAATTCCATCTCAATCTATTCAAGATAT
>Ga0111177_119_pt1 | contig 19567 bp, 18 predicted proteins | sample DeeMarSWOR324_28_FD_80230 | JGI IMG/M metagenome (GOLD analysis project Ga0111177, IMG submission 80230) | Chlamydiae bacterium SM23_39
TAATTCTGATATAGCTACTATCATAGAATTTATTAATGTGATAGACTTAGAAAATAAAAGAAATCGAACTAACGCAGGGGGTCAGACTTTTCCTGTACTTCCCGAAAGAATATTTAAAAAAAAGTAGTTGTCAATAAAATTTTTTCATCGAGTAGAAAAATTTTTTTTAAAAATTAAAAAATTTTACTTGTATGAAAATCAATATGATAGGAGAATGAATTTTATAAATATGAGGAGTGTTTATATGCAAACTGTAACAAAAAAAAATTTAGCAACCGTAATTTCAAAGAAATTAAAAATCCATCCAAATCAAGCAAAAAAAATCATTCAAGCTTTTTTAGATGAGATTACTGACACTTTATCTAAAGGGGATCGTTTAGAATTTAGAGATTTTGGAATATTTGAAATAGTTCAGAGAAAACAAAAAATTGGAAGAAATCCTAAAAATGCCCAGGTTCCTATTATTATACCAGCAAGAAAGGCTGTAAAATTTACTGCAGGTAAAAAATTAAAAAAATTAGTAGAAGAAGAGAAACAAGTTGCAGCTATTTAAAAATAATTTTTGATGGGGTTTATATAAAATTTTTCAAAAGTGGAATTTTTGTAAACAAAGGTATATACTTTTAAACAAGGAGAATTATTTTGGTTTTAAAAAAAGTTGTAATTATTGGATTTTTTTTGATTTTTGGAACTATTTTTTTGATAAGTCTTAAAAATAAAAAAAATGAAAACAAGCTTGTTCAGGAGGTGAAAGTTGAAGAGATCGCTATTCCTGAGGTAAGTGAGGTAAATAATGAAGAGGAAAAAGTAGATTTTATAGATAGGCTTTTTATATTTGATTCTTCTAAATTGCCTATAGTAGAGACTATTGTATATACAAGTAGAGTTCCTTGGCTTAAAGGAAGACGAGCTTGGATAGCAGATTATGCTTCTCATTATAAAACTACCAGACATTTTATAGCTCGTAGTTTAAATAGAAAAATGGATTATGATACTCAAAAAATAGCTTTTGGAGATCGATTTAATGTTTTAAAAGAAGGTGTTAGCTTTTATCTGTTAATTGATATTTCTAAATTAAAACTTTTTTTTTATGGAATAGATGAAAAAGAAAATAAAAGATATCTATTAAAAACTTATAAAGTGGGGTTGGGAAGAAAGGATGTTACAAAAGAATCTGGAACTCTTACCCCCTTAGGTAAATTTTCTTTAGGTAGTAAAGTTGCAAAGTATAAAACAGGAATTATGGGATATTTTCAAGATAGACAGATAGAAATGGTTAAAATATTTGGGACTAGATGGATTCCTTTTGATAAAGAGGTAGAAAAGTGTAGTGACATGGCTAGAGGATATGGGATTCATGGAGCTCCTTGGAAAATAGATGCAAAAGATGGAATTTTAAAAGAGGATAGAGAAACAGTAGGAAAATATGATAGTGATGGATGTATACGTTTGTATCAAGAGGATATCGAAGAGATATTCGCTATTGTTATTTCTAGACCAACTATAGTAGAATTGATAGATGATTATAAAAAAGCTTGTTTACCAAAGGAAGAGGTAGCAATAAAATGAAGTTGAAACATGAAAAAGAAATTGAGAAATATGAGAAAGCTATAAATGAATTAAAAAATCAAAATAAAAAAAATCCTGTTTGGACTAAAAAAGAGATATCTAATTTAGAAAAAAAACTTTGTGAGTTAAAAGAGAAGGTTTATTCTAATCTTTCTCCTATAGAAAGGGTAGCTATTAGTAGGCATCCCTTACGACCAAACAGTTTGGATTACATAAAAAATATTTGTGAAGAATTTGAAGAGATATTTGGAGATAGATTATTTAGAAATGACAATGCAATTGTTACAGCATTAGGTAAAATTAATAAAAAAAAATTTATATTTGTTGGATTAGAAAAAGGTAAAGATACTAATAGTAGAATTTATCGTAATTTTGGGATGGCTCATCCTGAAGGTTATAGAAAAGCTTTAAGAGCTATGAAATTAGCTGCTAAATTCAATATTCCAATAGTAACTTTTTTAGATACACCAGGAGCTTTTCCAGGTCTTTCTGCTGAAGAGAGAGGGCAAGGATGGGCTATTGCAAAAAATTTATTAGAAATGTCTCGATTGCCAACACATATTATAGTTGTGTTAATAGGAGAGGGATGTTCTGGCGGAGCTTTAGGAATAGGTGTAGGAGATAAAATAGGTATGTTAGAACATGCTTATTATTCTGTTATTTCACCGGAAGGATGTGCTTCTATTTTATGGAAAGATTCTTCTAAAAGTGATAAAGCAGCATTTTTTTTAAAGATGCAAGCCGAAGATATGTTAAAATTAAAAATAATAGATACTATTATTAAAGAGCCTTTAGGTGGTGCTCATCACGATTTGAATTTTATATATAAAAATGTAAAAGATTTTATTTTAAATAGTTTAAATGAATTGGAAGAGATTTCTATTAAAGAATTGTTAGATTTACGTTATCGAAGATTTAGAAATATAGGAAAATTTATATTTGAATAATAAAAATTATGAAATTTTTGCTTTTAGCTGCTTTAAAAAATAAAAAACATATTTTTTTTGCGGTTCTCTCTTTAATCACTCTTTTTATTTTAACTATAGCTAATCAAGCAGAGATGTTTTCATTAGGTATAATGGCAAATACAGGAGTTGATTTTTTTTCTCTTTTTGAAAAAAAAAATGAAACAGTCGTTTCCAAAGAGGAGATAATAAAGAAATGGGATAGGATAGATAAAAAAAATAAAGGATATATAACGAGAAAAGAAGCTTCTACTTATTTAGCAAAAAATCAAAAAGGTAATTTGTTAAATAGAATTTTACATACTATTTCTTCTAAATTTGATTTAGAAAATAATCTAATGATATTAATCAATATTTTAATTTTTGTAGCTATTTTTAAAGCTATTTTTTTATTTGTTTCTAGATATACAAGTCAACTTCTTTCGATAAGGATAACGAAAGATTTAAGAATGAGATATTTTGAACATATTCAATCTCTTCCTTTATCATTTTATAATCAACATAATATAGGAGCTTTAAGTAGTAGAGCATTAGGAGATGCAGGGCAGATAGCTTCTTCTTTAAATTCATGTTTAATAAATTATTTGCAAACACCTTTTACTATTTTAGCTAATCTGTTTGCTTGTTTTTATATCTCTTGGAAATTATCTTTAGGAATATTTGTAGGTATTCCATTTATTATTATTCCAATTGTTTTTTTAACTAAAAGAGTAAAAAGAGTATCTAGACAGATGCAAAAAAATCAAGAAAGTTTTAATTCTATTTTAATTGATTTTTTGTCTGGTATTCATACTGTTAAAATATTTGCTATGGAGAGATTTTCTTTAAAGAAATATAAAAAACAGAATGATAAGATGGCTTTATTGGAAGGTAAAAATGCAAAATATAGTATTTTAACAAGACCTATATTACATGCTATTACTACTTTATCTCTTGCATTTATTGTTATTATTGGATTGTATACATTGAAAATGACAGTAGCTCAGATAATAGTTTTTTGTGGTCTACTTCATCTATTTTATGAACCTGTTAAAAAATTTGCGGAGGAAAATTCTAATATACAAAAGGGAGTAGTAGCTGCTGAAAGAATGTTTGAAGTATTGCATCTAACTCCTTCTATTAAAGATATCGATGGTGCTATAGAATTAAATAATTTTAAGGATAATATTGAATTTAGAAATGTAAGTTTTAGATATAAGAAAAGATGGGTATTAAAAAATTTATCCTTTTCTATTAAAAAGGGAGAGACTGTTGCTATTGTTGGTCCTACGGGAGCAGGTAAGTCTACTATTGTTCAACTGTTGCCAAGACTTTTTGATATTCAAAAAGGAGATATTCTGATAGATGGAATATCTATTTTAAATTATACCCAAAAATCGCTTAGAGAAAATATAGCTTTTGTTCCTCAAAAACCCTTTCTTTTTTATGATACAGTGCTTGAGAATATAGCTTTTGGAAGAAATTTTTCTAAGGAAGAAATAATTTTTGCTGCTAAAAAATCCTATTCTGATGAATTTATAAATAATCTACCTAAAAAATATGATACATTATTGGAAGAGACTGGAAAGACTCTTTCTGGAGGACAGCAACAAAGGATAGCTATTGCAAGAGCTCTGGTTAAAAAAGCTCCTATTTTGATATTAGATGAAGCTACCTCTTCATTAGATGCTGTATCAGAAAATAAAATTAAGATGGCATTAGAACAGTTGAAGGGAGAGATGACTCAAATTATTATAGCTCACAGGCTTTCTACTATAGCGCATGCGGATAATATAATATATTTGGAAGATGGCAAGAAATTAGCGGAGGGTAAAAAGGATGATTTATTAAAATCATCAAAAGAGTTTAGATTGATGTGGCAAAATTTTCATAGTAAAGTTAATTTTTAAAAGGAAATTTTTATGAATGATGATAATTTTAAAAAACTTTTAAGTAGTGTTGCATTTATAGTAGAGGAGATAAAAAAATATAAAAAAAATCCTCAAAAAGAAAAAAAAGAAAAAATAGAAAGTTACCTTTCAGAATTACAACACCTTTCTAAATCAGTAGGAGGTAAAATTTTGGAGGAGTATTATTTATTAGAAGAAAAAATATTTCGTTTTTTTGAAGATTTGAAAAGTTATGATGATTTACAAGAAGCTCTTGTGCATTTTAATAATGAACTTTTGGAACTTTAAAAATTAAGAAAAAATTCTATTTGGAAATAAAAATTTATATCCTAAAGATTTTATTTTATTATTAGAAACCCTATAGTTGCCTCTTAATGATTTTATACATTTTAATTTATATGGAGTTATAGGAATATTTAACTTTGTAGATAGATCTTTTAAAAGCGCTTCTTGTGTTGGGTGATCTTCATCTGCTAAATTGTAAATACCTTCAATGTTATGATCTAATATGAATATTATACTATTTATTATATCTCTAAGATGAATCATGTTGGTATAATAATCTTTAGTTTTTGAATCAAAATAATCTGATCTTAATTTTATTTTTTTAGATAGTTCAAAAGAAGGACCATATACTTCTGCTAATCTTAAAATAGTTACTTTCCAACCAAGTTTTTTTAAAGATAAAAGTATATTTTCAGTTTCTGTAAGAATTTTGTGTTCATCAGATAAAGGATTTGGTTTTGAATTTTCATCTACCCAAAGTCCTCTTTGATCTCCATAAATAGTTGCTCTGCTAGTATAGATTAAATTAGAGGATAAGTTAATACTTATAGAAGCTTTTTTTATGCTATTAGCTATTTTTAGAAAATCTTCATAAATATAATGTAAATTTTTAGATATTGTTAAAATAATATAATCGTTTTCTTGAATGATAGGGATAAAAGCTTCCTTTTCTATAGTTTTTAAAATAAAACTTTTTTGAGAGAGCCTATTTATTTGTTTTAAATGTGTTATATCATGAGTTATTGCTGTTATTGAATATCCTTTTTTATGAAAAAAGTATTTTATTAAGTTAAAACCTATGTAACCACATCCTATGATTGCAATTTTTTTCATATAATGCCTATTTTTTGAAGATTTTCTTTTAAGTCGATATGTTTGTCTAAAATATCATTTGCTAAAAGCCATTTGATATAGTCTTTTGGGATTTTTTTTATATCTATGCCTTTATACTTTCCGAAAGGCATTTTGAAGTTTTTTTTAAGCATATTATATATTTGATCGAATGATAGATCGTCAATCATTTTTCTAAAAACCTTTTCTAAAATATAAACATCATTTAAAGCTCTGTGGGCTTCATTTTTTTCTATTTTATATATCTCTCTTAAATATTGAAGTGAATGAGAAGGTATATCAGGTCTATACTTTTTTGCCCATTTTAATGAATCAATAAATCGCCAGGAAGGCATTTCTTTATTTATTCTGGTAAATTCTGCTTTTAAAAAATGGATGTCAAAATTATCATTATTATGGGCAATTAAAATAAAATTGCCTTCACAAAATTTTATAAAATCTTTTGAGAGCTCTTCAAAAGTAGGAGCATTTTTGACCATTTCATCTGTGATATTATGTATTTTAGAAGATTCTGGAGGAATAGTTATTTTAGGATTAATAAGAGAGTGAAATGTTTTATTAAATGTGGGATCATATGCAGCTATCTCTATTATTCTATCATTTTCAAAATTCAATCCTGTTGTTTCTGTATCATAATAAATAGGATTACTCATAAAAACCTTTTATTTACTTATATAATATTTTTGTATAATATGTATATAAAAAGGGTTTTTTTAATGAAGAAAATTTTTTTATTTTTAGCTTTTCTTCTTTGTTGTGGATGTAATAATTGTCGTGATGATTTTAGAGATGTTCCTGTTACAAATAATCCTAATATAGTTCCTAGTTATGGCAATAGTTTACCAGGTATGCCTACTTTCTCTAATTAGATCCAATTTTTTTTTATGAAAATATATGTTAATGCAATACAAGAGATAGCTGTAAAAGCCATTATTATAGAAAAAGCATTTAAATGTGTAGCTAGAGGAAGTTTTATATTCATTCCGTAAATAGAAGCTATTATTGTTGGAATAGTAAATATTATTGTTATAGCTGTTAGTAGTTTTATTGTTTTATTTACATCATTTGTGAAAATTATTTGATATGCATCTCTTAAAGATTTTATGCTTTTTACATTTATTCTACATAAGTCTTCGGATTGTTTTAAAGCTATTACAAGGTCTTGTAATAGATCTTGATCTTTTTCGTAAAGACTTATATATCTTCCAGAAGTTATAGCTTCCAACATTATTCCCATAGGAACTAATGAGGAGAGATATTGATTTAATTTTTCTTCTAATTTTGTGAGTAAAACTATTGTTTTGTTGCTTATACCTCTTATTTTTTTTGTTTGATCTGTGACTAAATATTTTACGGTTTTTATTTTATTTGTAAAATCTTGGGTTATCTTTAAAAGAAGAAATAAAAGTAATTTAGATTTTTGAGTAGTGGCTAAAGGTGTTTTGGATGATAAAATAGAATCTGTTAGTTTGCTTTTTCCTGGAGATATGGTTATTAAATAGGATTTTGTTAAAATTATTGTCATAGTTAAAGTGCTGAGATCTTCTTCTTCATAAGGATGGCGTACAAATAAAAGAGTATTATCATTTTTCTGTTCTATCCGAGGTATCTCCATTTTATCTAAACTATCTTGTATATCAGTTATTTCTATTCCTGTTAGTTCTACTAATTTATTTAAATCTTCTTTTGTAGCATTACTTACATTTATCCAAGATCCTATTTTATAATCTTTAATTTTTTGAAAATTTGTATCTTTAAGAGATTTAAAATAAATTTCTAGCATAATTTTATAAATAGCTTTTTTTTAATTCCAATACAAGAGAATTTATTAATTAGAAATTTTATCTAACTTTTTTTCTATTTGTGAAATTTTATCTATTAACTTTTTTATATTTCTAAGATGAACTTGATTTCTATTATACTCTTTTAATGGAATTGCAGGGCAACCTCTATATTTTCCTGTTAAAAGATCTTTACTAACTCCAGCCTTTGCAGCTATTTGAGTTCCTTTTTTAATTGTAAGATGTCCAGATATTCCTACTTGCCCTCCTATAATAACATTTTCTTCAGTTTTAGAAGAACCTGCAAATCCACTTTGAGCAATTATTAAATTGTTCTCTCCTATCTCTACATTATGAGCTATCTGAACGAGATTGTCTATTTTAGAGCCCTTCTTAATAATAGTTTTGTGAAATCTTGCTCGATCAATTGCTGTGTTTGCTCCAATTTCTACGTTATCTTCTATCATAACTGTTCCAAGCTGTTTTAGTTTTGTGTATCCTCCAGATTTTTTTGGGATAAAGCCAAAACCGCATGAGCCAATGACAGCACCTGGTTGTATGATCACATTGTTTCCTATTTCGCATCCTTCTCTAATGGTAACATTGGAATATAAAATACAGTTATTACCTATTTTTACATTGGATCCAATAAAGCATCCTGGATAAATAAAGGAATCATCTCCAATCGATACTTTTTGATCTATTGTTACTTTTGGAGCAATAGTTACATTTTTCCCAATCTTAACTGAATGATGTATATATGAATCTTCAGAGATGCCATAAAAGGAAGAATCTGGTTTTTTAGATGTAAATAATTCTATTATTATTTGAAATGTTTCAGAGGGGTTTTGTGATATTAAAAAATTTCTTCCTTTTATTGGTTGAGTTTTGTCATCTATGCAAATTAATCCTGCTTTAGATTTTTTCATCTGCTCTTTATATTTACTATTTGCTAAAAAAGAAACATCGAATAAATCTGCATTTTCTAAAGAACTTACGTTAGAAATAATATGATCTTGATTACCATAAATTTTTGAATTTGTAATCTCTGCGAGTTCTTTTATTAGAAATTTCATTTTTTATTTTCTTTTTCAAATTTGTTATCTAATATTTTTATAATATCATCTGTGACATCTAGACTTTTAATGTTATATAAACATGTTTCTGCATTTAAAATAATTTTAAAATTGGTTTTTTTAGCTAATTCTTCAGAAGCTTTATTTATCTGTGAAGACATTTTTTGTATTAAAAGCATTTGAGCTTGATGGAGAGCTTGATAAATTTGTGTTTCATATTTTTGAAGATCTTTAGATAACATCTCTTTTTTTATTTTCATATCTTCTTCTACTTGAGGAGAAATTCCTTCCAAGTATTCAGGATTTTCTAGTTTAGAGTTTATATTTGATAACTCTTCATTGGTCTCTTCTATCAATGAAGTCCATTGTATCCTTACATTTTCTAAATTTTCTTGTTCTTTTTTACCTATTTTGGAATCAGTAATACATTTTGCAAAGTTAACTATTCCAATAGAAACAGAACTATCTTTAGCAAATGTTATAGTAGCAAATGCTATTAATAAAAATTTGATTTTATTCATTAAAATCTCTCCTTTTTAAAATTGACCTCCAAAGGAGAAAAAGAATTGTTGTTTATCTCCTTTGTAATCAGGGTTTATAGGAATTCCATAACCTAATGTTATTGGCATGTTGGGATTTAATTCTAATCTTGTCCCTATTCCATAACTTGCATTTAATTTAGGAATACTAAAATGACGTTTAGTAATACAACCTGAATCAAAAAAAACAAATAGATCTATTCGTGGAATAAGATTTTGAGCATATTCTACAGATAGAAGGGTAGAAGATATTCCACCAATAGGATCATTTTTTTTATCTTTTCTTCGTGGTCCTAATATATATGGTTTATAACCTCTTACAGAAGTTTCTCCTCCTAAGAAGAATTTTTCGCTAAGAGGAAGATCATTACGATTTGTTTGTCCTGTTGGTTCTAAGAATTTTAAATCTGCTCTAAATTTCAAAGTTCCTTTAGACCATATTGGAATATATAAAGAGTTTATAAAATTAAATTTAAAAAAATAAAAATCCCCACCTAATCCAGAAAATTCTGTTTCATATAAAGATTTTAAACCTTTAGTAGGTTTATAAGGCATATCTGTAGAATCATAAGAGATATAATAGGAGATAGCAGATATTAGCCCATAATTATCTTCTATTTTTACATCTTCAGGATTTTTGGCTTTTTTTAAATGGGTGACAGAATGACGTATTCGATACTTTGTACCAAATGTAAAATAATTAGTTATAGGATATGAAGCAAAAATAGATCCCCCATATGTTATTATTTTGTAATCTTTAGATTGTAATTTACTAAATGTTTTACTAATTTCAAAACCTGTTCTCCAAAGGCTGTCTTTGAAATAAGGATTCATCCAAGTTAATAGATAACTTCTCTGTTTTTTACCAACTGTTACCTTTGCATGAGCATATTCTCCAGCACCTCTTAAAGCTGAAGTGCCTTTACTAAAGAGTGAAGAGAGTCCTTTAACATTAAAATTTCTTTCAGTTAATTCAAAATTTACAAAAAAATTGTTAAGTTTACTCAGTCCTGCAGAAAGATTGGCGCTTCCTGTACTAGTTTCTGTTACCTCTATATATACATCTTTATAGTTTTTTTCTTTTGTTTTTACTGCGTATACTTTTACATCTTTAAAATATCCCATATTTTCAAGTCTTTTTTGAGTAGCTTTTAATCTTTTTAAATTAAATACTTTTCCAGGAACTAAAAGAGATTCTCTTAGTATTACGTTAGCATTAGTATGGGTATTTCCAATTATATGTATTAATCCTATTTTAAATTGATCACCCTCTTCTATGTCAAAATGGACATTATATATATTTTTTGTTTCTGAAAGGAATGTTTCATTAATTACTTGAGTATTTATATATCCCTTTTCTCCATATAGATCTTTTATAGATTGAATACTGTATCTTATTTTATCGGGAGAAAAAATATCTTTTTCTTTAATAAGTATCTGTTTTTTTATTTCTTTATCTGAAAATAATTTATTTCCTGAAAATGTTATTTTCCCAAAATGATATAAAGGCCCTTTGTTGGCTACTATTTCAAAGATTATTCTTTTTTTTTCATAATCCTTTAAAAATATATTTACTTTAGCATCAGCGTATCCTTTATTATTTAAATAATTTATTATTGTCATTTGATCTTGTTCTACAGCTTCTTTTTTTAATATGCCTTTTCCTGTTAACCAACTTGTAAAGATATTATACTTTTTTGAGTAAAGCATAGAGGAGAGCTCTTTTTCTTCTTTTTTAGTAAATCCCTTGAAATTGATATATTTGATCTTTCCAGATCTTCCCTCTTTAACATTTATATCTATTATTATTTTATCATCTTTTATAGCTTTTTTTGTGTAGGTTATTTCTGACTCAAAAAAACCTTTTTTTATATAAAAATCTTTTATGTTATTTAAAGCTTTTTTAAATTTTTCTTCATTAAAAAATTCATTTTTTTTAATTTTTAATTGTTTTAGTAGTTTTTTATCTTTAAAAATATAATTTCCTTTAAAATTAATAGCGGCTATTTTTTTTCTTGGATAGATGTAAATAGTTATTATTAGTTGGTCTTCACTTTCTTTTATTGAAGGTTCTATCTTTTCAAATTTTTTAGATAGCATCTTTATATCTTCATCGAAAATTGCTTGAGAAAATAGAGAATCTTTTTTTGTTTTTAAAGAGGAGATAATTTTTTTTGAATCATACTCTTTTTGACTTTTGAATATAATATTTATTTTTTCTATTCTTTTATTTTCAAAAATATCATTTGCTGATACATCTTTTAAAAAAAATAATAAAGATAATGTTAATATAATTTTTTTCATCTTCTAAAGAAAACATATTATCTAAAGCAAATAATAAAAGCAAGAGGATCAAAAATTTTGCAGTAATTCCCGCTAAAAATTTTTCGCGAAATATGACAAACTATTTTTTAAAAACATTTCGTGAAAAATATGAGAAAAGCTCAGGAAAAAGAAAAAAAGAATTTATCATCAAAAAGTTTGTTAGAAAAACTAAAAAGGACTTTTGATTAAATTACCTTACCTTCTAGAAATTCTAGAGGGAAAAAAAGAGAAATAACTCTTAGTGATTGTCTTATGTCAGCTTTAGCTGTATTTGGAATAAAAAGCCCCTCTCTTTTATCTTTTGATACAAATAAAAAAGATGAAAGAGTTATTCACAATTTAAAAACTTTATATAACATAAAAGATGTCCCAAGTGATACATATATGAGAGAAGTTTTGGATGAAGTAGATCCAAAAGAGCTAAGAAAAGCTTTTTTATCTATATTTCAAATTCTTCAAAGAGAAAAGGTGTTAGAAAATTATCAATTTTTAAAAAGTTATTTAATACCATTAGATGGTTCCGAAGTATTTAATTCAGAAAAAGTTTTCTGTAAAAATTGTTGTAAAAAAGAACATAAAGATGGAAGAACAACTTATCATCATCAAATTTTAACAGGAGTAATATGTAATCCTTAATATAAAACAAGTAATACCTTTTTGTCCTGAACCTATAAAAAGAAAAGATGGAATGAAAAAAAATGATTGTGAAAGGAATGCATCATTTAGATTTTTAAAAGATCTAAAAAAAGAACATCCTAAGCTTAAAGTTACAGTAACAGCTGATGCTTTATATGCAAATAGTCCTTTTATCAATAAGCTTCATTCTCTGTGTTATCATTTTATCATAAGAGTAAAATCTTCAGGAAACAAATTTTTGTTTGAATGGTTAAAAGGGATAGACCTTCAAGAAGAAACAATCAAAATTAGAAACAATAAGTATTATTTTCGTTTTATAGATAATATTCCTTTAAATGATACAAAGGATTCTCCAGAAGTACATTTTTTAGAATGTGAAGCTATAGAGCAAAAAGGTAAAAAAATAAAAAAAACAAAATTCCATTGGGTTACAAATCATAAAATAGAAAAAAGTAACCTTTATAATCTTATGTTAGGAGGTAGAGCAAGATGGAAAATTAAAAACGAAACATTTAACACGCTTAAAAATCAAGGATATCAATTTGAACATAATTTTGGTCATGGAAACAAAAATCTCTATACCATATTTTCTTTTATGATGATGTTAGCTTTTTTTATAGATCAAATACAAGAACTTACATCAGGCTTCAGCAATTCCCGGAAAATAATTTACTAATATTAAAGCAGTTATATTAGCAAAAAAACAACCTTTAAAAACGTCAAATTGATTCACACAGTATTCTGGAGACGTTTGTCATATATAAAGAAAGTATAAAATATTTTTTGAAATTATGCTAAAAATAGTCTAAAGAAATTCTATTTTTTATAGATAAAAAAAAGACTTTTTTATCACAAATTTATTAGCTTATTTTTTTCCGGGAATTGCTGTCGAATTTTAAAATAACTTGAGTTTAATTAACATATATTATAAATTTATTTTTTTACCTATAATCAATAGGAGGTATTTATGGGAATTGATAAATCATCAAATATTAAAGTAGAAAAATTTCAGTTAGATCGTGATGTAAAAAATTTAATAAAGTCTAATGATCTATATGATTTAGATATTAAAATGACAAAAGGGGATTTAGGGGAGCAACCTGTAGAATGTACTAGCGAGACATGTAATTGTAAAACAAAAGCTTGTAGAACTTATTCTGCTTGCGCTACTTGCTCTTGTCGATGTCCATCTAGGTTTTGTTCATCTAGACATCGTTGTTAACGATATTTACTTCTTCTGAGAATTGAATAAATTGTTTATTACTTAGATATTTATGAAAATTTTCCTTAAGATGTAAATTTACAAAATAACTGTCTTAAACAGACTTAAAAATGAAAGATTTTAATGAATCATTATTTTTGCCAGCTTCTACTTTTATGGTAAGAGTTCCACAACTTCCCATAGATGATTTTTATGATTTATTAAAAAATGCAAATCTATATGAAAAATTGTTTACTTTTTACGAAAACAATCCAATTATTCAAGAATCTATACTTATTGCGTCTCCATCATTATATGAAGGGTTGGCAAATCGACATCAAAGCTCTAATAAACGAATCAAGCAGCTAGCCTCAAGTCTTTTAAAATATATTTCTCGCATGTCTACTCGACCTACTCCTTTTGGCCTTTTCTCTTTTGTTTCAATGGGAAAATGGGGAAGTGGAACTGAACTTTTTTTTAATTTTAAAAATGTAAAAAAGCGAGCTAGAACAGATATAGCGTGGCTCGCTTCTGTTCTTGCAAAAATATGTGAAGAGAATATCTTATTACCTTCAGTTCTTATAAGGACCAATCCATTGGCTTATACAGTAGGAGGTAGAACATATTTAAAATATATCAGAAAAAAAAATAACAAGAATTCAAAGCAAAAAATTTCCGTTAGAAATTCCCCTCTGATCAAAAGGATCATAGAACTTTCTAAAACTCCTATTGCAATGTTGTCTTTGGAAGAAAAAATTCTTTTTGATTACCCAAAGATTGAAAGGAATAAATTGCAAATTCTTATACGACAACTATTAACTAAGCAAATTCTAAGACTATCTATTATGCCATCTTTACTTAGCGAAACTCCTTTTGAAGATTTTATAAATAACGTAGAGAATTCTTTTGGTAAGATTGCAACAATTGCTTATTTACATAGATTACTAAAAGAAATAGAAAATTATTCTGAGATATCCTTGGGAAAAGGTGTTATACAACTTAAAGAGTTATTTACAAAAATGAACAAAGTATCAAACTCTGGTTTTACTCCACTTCAAATAGATTCCGCTTATCCCTCTAATTTACTCACGCTTAATAAAAAGATTTCTAATGAGTTGTCTGAGGTATCGGAAATTCTTTGGAAACTATCATTTTGGAAAAAAGATTTGAATCCTTTAAAGAGTTATCATTCAGAGTTCCTTAATAAATATGGATCAAGTAGGATTGTTAACTTGAAAGAGGTATTAAATGAAGATTTAGGATTAGGTATTCCTGAAACATATAAAGGAAAAAATTTAAAACATTATAATATTTCTGAAGAAGAAGAAAAATTCATTCAGTGGCTTAGAAAAGAATATGAAGAATGTCTTTATAAGAGAAAGCAAGAGATCGTACTTAATGAAAAATTTTTAAAAAATCTTACTACAAATATTGATAAAACTGAGGCTCTCCTTTCTTTTGATATTACTTGTGAAATTATTGCAAATTCTCAACAGGATATCGACGCAGGCAATTATTTGATATTTGTTCCTTTTATTACTTGGGAAGGAGGAAGTACAAGTTCTCGTTTTTTAGATCTATTAGGAGATAGTGCAAAAAGTTATATGAAGGATTTAATACATAATGAAGAATTATTAGAGAAAAATACACTTTTTTCAGATATATCTTTTATGCCTTTTGATATTAGAACAGGAAATGTTTGTATTCATAAGAATTTTAGAAAATATGTAATTGATTTAGATAATCCTTTATCTAAATTTGGGAAACAAATATCTTTTGATGATATTTATGTTGGAGCAACATCTAAGCGTCTTTTTTTGACACTTAAAAATACAAAAAAAGAATTAGTTGTTAGAGCTCATCATTTGTTTAATCCCGATTTAGCTCCGGAGATTGTAAAGTTTTTAAGAGAAGTATCTTCAGAAAGATATTCGAATATTTCTCCATTTTTTTGGGGAGATCTTGAACAATCATTTTTTTTACCAAGAATTATATATAAAAAAACTATTCTTTGTGCTGCTCAATGGATAATAACTTTAGATATATTACAAATGAAAAAAAACATAAAACCACAACAGTTAGAGATTCCATTTAATAACTGGGCAAAAAAATGGAAGATTCCTCGTTATGTTTTTATGACTGTGGGAGATAAAAGAGTTTTGTTAGATAGAAAACAATCTGAACATTTGCATGAAATTTTAAAAGAAATTCAAAAAGGCAATGAGGTTAAATTAATTGAAAAATTAGGGCAAAACAAGGGATGTTGGGTTAAGAGTGAAAGAGGTCTTCATGTATCAGAATTTACTATTTCTTTTATAAAAAATAAAAAATATTCTAGTCCTGAAGATTTTTCTCAAATACCTGTTCATAAGGATATTTTATTAAAAGATCGAATCAAATTGCCTGGATCTGAATGGCTTTTTGCAAAATTTTATATGAATCAAGATAGTGAAAATTACTTCATTGCAGAGCTTTTACCAAAGTTTATAAATGCAATTTTACATCAAAAGATAATTAATCAATTTTTTTTCATACGCTATAAGTGTAAAAATGGTGATCATTTAAGAATTCGATTTAAAGGAAAGAAAGGTATTCTAGCATCAAAATTGATCCCATTATTGCATGATTGGATACTTGAATTATATGAAGATCAACTTATTAAAGATTACCATCTGTCCTCTTATGAAAAAGAGATTGAAAGATATGGAGGAGCAGAACTTATGGATTATGCAGAAAACTTTTTTTTCTTTGATTCCTATTGCACAATTGTTTTATTGCAGTTGATAAAAAACAAAGCTATAAATTTTCCCAATTATGTTGTAGCTGCTTTGAGCATTATTGATCTTCTAAAAAATTGTGGTTTTAATGTAGATGAATCCATTAAATTTTTGTCCTTTTCTAATAAAGATAAAAATGAATTGATAGGTTTTAGAGAATGGAGAAAACCTCTTACGGATTTATCAAAAGTGATGATGCAAGATAATCTATTTGAAAATAAAAATGATAAAATTCAATTATTGAAAAAAACTTTTACTATTAGAAAAGAGGCGTTGTTAAAATATAGTAAAAAGATAAAGCAAAAAGGTAAAAACATTTCAATTATTGAAACTTTAATTCATATACATTGTAATCGTTTTCTTGGAACTAACCATTCTTTAGAAAAAAAAGCTAGAGTTTATGCATTACAATCTTTGATTAGTTTACGTCATTTATCTATTGTTGGGAGTCATTAATATGCAAACATTTACGCTTGAGACAATTGTAAAAGAGGTTTTTTTGCGGTTAAAAAATCCTATAAGCATAAAATCAACAATGAATTGTTTAGAAAAGTCTAATTTAAGTTTAAAATTACAATATCCTTATATGTGGGGAGAAATGTCACTTTCTGATGGTTATCCTGGTATACTTCTTTTTATTTCTACTTTGGCTAAAATAGGAAAAGGTTTTGAATTATCTGAAGAAATAGAGCATGTCTATATTTTAAAAATTAAAGACCTTCTTGAATCAAATGGATATTATTCTTTATCTTTATTTAATGGTCTTGCAGGTATTTGTTTTTCTATTCATTATGCCAGTCATGGAGGTAAGCGCTATCAGAGAATGCTCAAAACATTACATACACTATTAATATCTCAAGTTAATAAAGTTTATCTAGATCCAATAAAAAGAAAAGTCTCTAGTATAGCTCATTCTTCATCTTTTTATGATGTGATTCAAGGAATTTGTGGTATTGGTCGTTATGCACTTGAACATTTGCATCAACCTCATTTTCAACAGTTGGCAGAAGACATCAACAAAACTTTAATAGAACTTTGTTTGCCAATCACTATCGATAGTCATGTTGTTCCAGGTTGGTACCTTCCAGCTACAGACGTTCTTAACAAGGAACATCAATCCAAATATCCAAAAGGTAATTTTAACTTAGGTTTATCTCATGGTGTGGCAGGAATTTTAGCTTATCTTTCAATTGCTTACCAAAAAGGTGTTGTTGTGGATAAGCAAAAAGATACCATAAAAGAAATATCAGATTGGATTAAAAAAAAATCATTTAAAAAAAATTCACTAATTAGATGGCCTACAACTGTTTCATGGGAAGAAGAAGTTGATAAAAAACAACCCTCATATTTTGAAAATTATCAAGATTCTTGGTGCTATGGCGTACCGGGCATTTCTCGCAGTCTTCTTCTAGCTGGAAAAGTCTTAAAAGATGAGAATTTAAAAGATTTTGCTATTACTGCTTTTAGAGGTGTTTTCTCTAGAACACAAGATGAAAGAAATCTGCCAGGTCCTGCTATTTGTCATGGTATTGCAGGTTTATTATTATTAACAAATGAAATGTCTAGAGAAGATGGTTGTAGTGATTTAAATTATTTTGTAAATATGCTTAGAAAAAAGCTTTTAACAACTTATAATCCAGATGCTCCATTTGGATTTAGTGATGTGGATTTTAATCAAAATAATAAGCATGTTTTAGTAAATAAACCAGGGTTATTAGAGGGATCTGCTGGTATTTTACTTACCCTTCTTTCTGTTTCAAACACCAGTCTCAAGTGGCATCTACCTTTAATGATTTCAGCTTAAGTTTTCAGATCCAATCAATAAGAAATGGAGAGTACCAGCTCTTTAATTCATATTCTGAAGAGAGCAGTGTTAATAATGCTCCAGGAATACCATTTAGAATATCAAGACTATTTTTGTTTTGATAATCTTGTGGAGTATATTCAGATAATTGATTTAAAAGAATATCCTTTAGAACAATAGTTTTTTGTTCTAAAAAAGTAGATTTACTATCTCGAGCCATAAGATTTGTTAACATATATAACCCAGAAGTTCCTTTAGAAAAAAATGGGTTTTTAGGCAATTCAATTAGCCTATTCTTATCAAAAACTGAAATAAAAGACTGTAGCGCATATTGAATTAATTCTTCATTTTTAATAGTTAATCCTGTAAGATAAAGCGTCCTCGCAATACCGGGGGTTCCACAATCCCATGCATCACTCCAAAAAACAGGAGAAGAACATGTGTGTGTAGTTTCATCAGAAAAAGAAATTCCTTTATCCCAGTAAAAAAGATTATCTACTTTTCTTCGCTTTTGTTGAATCCAAGTACTGATGTATACTATCACCTCTTCCATCCCATTGATAATATAACCCTTTTGATGAGCAAGAGATAAAAAAGCTAAAACTCCTGTTATTCCATGAGACATGCTAAGATTAAAATAACGTTGTGATGGATATTCTTCTTCATATTTCATAGCCTCTCCTTGATCAAGATACCATCTAGGAACTTTGTATCCATTAACTATAACTGGCCATTTTAAATTAAGGAGTGTGCTTATGATTTCTCCAACTAAGTAATTGAAAGAAGGTATTTCTAAATTTTTTAAGCAATAAAAACCAACTCCAATAATCCCATGCATAAGATCATATATATCCATTCTAATAGAAAAACCAGGTTTTAAATTGCTTTTAAAAGGTATCAAATAAGTAGATTCTAAATGTTTTATAATAAAATCATGTAATGGTTTCAAGACTTTTTGATAACGTGTTCCGTCCAAAGATGCCTGTTGAATGGCAAAACAACAACCAGTTAGTCCATTAAAAAGGGAAAGATTACTTATAGGTTTTGATTCAATAGATTTTATGATTTTTACAATATAATCGTAAACTATTCCATCAAACTCTTCGTTTGGAAATAGTTTTTGCAGTTCAGCAAATAGAAGAAGTCCTCCAGGATATCCAGATGAAATCGATAGGTCATTCCATTCAATGTTCTTTTTTCCCTCAAGATTTAGTAATCTATTTGCTATAATAATATCTTTCATGATTTTAGATGGATCATATAAACTTTTGGCAATAGCTTTTACTATTTCAATAGAAATAGAAGTGGTAAAGCCTAATCTATAATTTTTTTCATCATCTACTCTTTCTTTTTTTTCAAACATAACTAATTTTCTCTTTTTTAGCGGGAAGTGCAGGTAAAGTCTGACCCCCTACGATAGTTTGATTTTTTATTTTTTCCAAATCTATCACATTTATGAATTCTATGAAAGTAGCTACATTAAAATTATAGGAAAGTTACAGGAAAAATCCGACCTCCTGCGACCGATTCAAATACCTTGCATCAGTGACAAAATGTTTCAATCCCTGGAAGGTTCAATAGTTTGATTTGAGAAAATCATAAATTTTTATTTAAAAAAACGGGAAGTACAGGTAAAGTCTGACCCTCTGCGTTAGTTCGATTTCTTTTATTTTCTAAGTCTATCACATTAATAAATTCTATAATAGTAGCTAAATCACTATTAGGGTGGTCCTCTTGCGCTATTAACCATGACACTTTTGCTTTTTTTGAAAAATTAGGTCTTTCTAAATTATAAAATTGCCTATAGCTTTCAGCTTTAGCTATAAAATCTTCTCTAGAAGAAAAGTTAGTTAAATTATAAAACTCTT
>Ga0111177_120_pt1 | contig 18705 bp, 21 predicted proteins | sample DeeMarSWOR324_28_FD_80230 | JGI IMG/M metagenome (GOLD analysis project Ga0111177, IMG submission 80230) | Chlamydiae bacterium SM23_39
CATAAAAAAAAATATATGTATTAAAAACATATAATTCAAGATTTTTTTTTAAAAATTCATCCAACAATTAAAATCGTTGGCTTTCTTTTTTTACTTTTTCGTAATTACTGCTAGTTTATTAGCTCTTTTTTCCTTTTTTATCTTTACAAAGATAAATAATTTAACTTTAAAAGTTTCATTATATTCTTTATCTTTTATTTTTTCTGTTACAACATCCACCATCTTAGAATCTCCCTTAATGATCTTTTTGATTGATCAATATAAAGGTGATAAAAAAATTATTTTAAGAGAGAAAATAATTGAATTAGTAAAACATATTTTAGTTTTATTTGCTGTTAGGTTATCAGTTGCTTTACTATCTGAATTTAGTCTTGTCATTTTCTTAAAAACGCATTCCATTTTATATAAAATTATTTCTACTTATTCATTTATTATAATAGGTAATTTATCTTTTGAATTGGTTGGCATTGTTATGAATTCTCTTAGAAAACTTAAGAATAAAGAAAATTTAAAACCAGTTAATTCTTAACAGAAGAAAATAAAAATTTTAAAATTTTTAGTTTTTTAAAATTTTATGGAATTAAATAGATTGCAAAAACAGGTGATTATTGATATAATGAATTCTAAAGTTTTAACACGAGGGCAAAATGATGAAAATAAAAGATTTTTCAAATAATTTTTCAATAAATATTATTTTTCTTCATCATTGCCATCATCATTTTCAACATTAATTTTTAAATATTAATTTTTACTTTTTAGTGAAGATAAAATATTTAAAATTTTTCAAAAAAAATTTTAATAAAAATTAAAAAAAAGGATTTTAAAAATGATTTCAGCACTATTTTTTATACTACTTTTAGCTTTTATAATTCTCTATATCATTATAGGAAAGGCTGCTGCTGTTAAAACAGAAACTGTAGAAGATTATTTTTTAAGCAAAAAAGGTCTTGGAATATTTTCTTTAACTCTCACTCTCCTTGCAACGCAATTAGGAGGAGGTGCTCTTTTAGGCTCAGCTGATGAAGCTTATTTAAAAGGTTGGGTAGTTATTTTTTACCCTTTAGGGATGAGCTTAGGATTAATAGTTTTATCTTTAGGTTTTGGAGCAAGATTAAAAAACTTAGGTTTAAAAACAATAGCTGAACTATTTCAAAAAGTTTATGGATCATATAGATTAAGACAAATTGTTTCTATTTTATCCATTGCAACATTATTTTTTATTTTAGTTGTCCAAGGCATTGCAGCAAGAAAATTTTTTGCTTCTATTGGTTTTGATTTTAACTATGTATTTTTAAGTTTTTGGTTTGTTGTAATTTTATATACAACAATTGGTGGTTTTAAAGGAGTTGTTAATACAGATATTGTTCAAACAATATTTATTGTTGGAACCTTAATTTTAGTATTTTTTGTTAGCAAAAGTTTTTTAATAATACCTCAAGAAACTGTCAATGTTCGATCTTTTTACAAAAATGTTCCTTGGATAGGGTGGCTTTTGATGCCTCTTTTATTCATGATTATAGGACAAGATATGGGACAAAGATGTTTTTCTGCAAAAAATTCAAAAATTATATCTAAAGCTGGGATAATTGCTGCTGTTATCTTGATGATTAGCTGTTCTTTTGCTATCTATTTTGGTGTACTTGCAAAAAAATTAGGTTTGGACATTTCAGCAAATAAAGGAGTTTTAATGACAACAATTTCTGCTGTTACAAATCCTGTAATAACAACTATTTTTGCATGCACGATTTTAATGGTTATAATATCAACAGCAGATTCGTTGCTCTGTTCTATAGCATCAAATCTGTCTTTTGATCTCATTTTTTTAAAAAATAAGACTGCTAAAAATCAACTAATAATATCTCAAATTATAACTTTCACAGTAGGTATTTCTGCTATGTTATGCTCCTATTTTTTCAATAATATTCTTTTTGTTTTGATTCAATCTTATGAATTTTTTGTTAGTATACTTTTTATACCTTGTACAATGGCTATTTTTTATAAAAAATTATCAATAAAACCTGCTGTATCTTCTATGATTGTTGGTACCATTTGTTTTATTGGTTTTAAATTATGGATACCTCCTATTTCAAAAGAAATTTTAACATTATCATTTTCTTATTTTAGTTTTTTTGTAATACAAAAAATGGTTTCTAGAGTAGATATTAGACCTTGTGCATAATCTTATTTTCATTACAAAAACCTGATATAAGATTAATTTTTAACCAAATTTCTTTGCTGATGATTTTTAATCTTTTAACAAATCTATAGCATTTAATAGTTCTTTTAAAAATAAAAAGTTTTTAAAAGCATAAAAAAAATTGAAATTTTTATTAAAAAATAAAATTAATTTTTGAAAAAACAATAATTTTTCAAATTAATTTTGGTTTTTTTAATGATTTTAAGGAGGCTATTTTTTATATCAAAAATAGCTTGATCTTTTAAGGTAAATAGACTATATTTCAAGAAGGTGTTATACCAAAGATAAGGGGGGTTATTTGAAAGAGTTTATCGAAGAAAAAAGATCTAAAAATGTTGGGAGTAAACAGATGAAATTATTGCTACCCTCTATTTTGGAAAAGATAACCGATAAAAAAAAGTTAGATATAAATAAAATATGGGAAGAGGTAGCAGGGGAAAAGCTTTTTAGTATGACTGAGGTTATCTCTTTTGAAAATAAAATATTAGTTATTAGAGTTAAAAATTCTATTTTAAATAATATTTTATCAGTATATGAAAAAAAAAAACTTTTAAAAAAGATTCGAGAGAAAAAATCTAAGGATTTTATAAAAAATATAATTTTTAAAATTGGATAAAAAATTATGAAAGAAGAAAAAAGATATGATGCTAGCTCAATTACAGTATTAGAAGGATTACAAGCTGTAAGAGAACGTCCTGGAATGTATGTGGGTGATACAGGTACAGAAGGGCTTCATCATTTAATTTATGAGGTGGTGGATAATTGTATAGATGAAGCTATGGCTGGATATTGCACTGAAATCAATATATCGCTTAATAAAGATGAATCAGTGTCTGTGGAAGATAATGGACGAGGTATTCCTATTCAAAAACATGAAAAGGAATCAGCAAAAAGAAAAAAAGATGTTTCTGCATTAGAAGTAGTTATGACTATACTTCATGCAGGAGGTAAATTTGATAAAGATACTTATAAAATTTCTGGTGGATTACATGGTGTGGGAGTATCTTGTGTAAATGCTTTATCTAAAAAATTTATTGTAGAAGTTTTTAAAGATGGGAAAATTTATAAGATGGAATTTGCTAAAGGACAAATAGTTTCCGATCTTAAAATAATTGGTGATACTTCTAAAAGAGGAACAAAAATAACATTTTGGGCTGATGATTCTATCTTTCCTAGTGTTAAATTTGATTATGATATTTTACTTACAAAATTTAGAGAGCTTGCTTTTTTAAATAAGGGAATAAATATTCATTTTATAGATGAAATAGATGAAGAAAAAGAGGATGTTCATTTTAATTATGAAGGGGGCCTTTCTTCTTTTGTATCTTATCTAAATCAAAGTAAAGGAGTTCTCTTTTCTCCTCCAATATACTTTCATGCAGAAAAAGAGGGAGATGAGGGGAGGATAGATGTAGAAATTGCTATGCAGTGGAATGATGGATATAGAGAAACCATTGCTAGCTATGCTAATAATATATCTACAAAACAGGGAGGAACCCATTTAACGGGGTTTTCTACTGCACTTACCAGACTTTTAAATAATTACATAAAAAACCATCAATTATTAAAAGGGATAAAAACAAGTATTACAGGAGATGATATGAGAGAGGGGCTTACTGCAGTTATTTCAGTTAAGCTAGCTAATCCTCAATTTGAAGGACAAACAAAACAAAGATTAGGTAATAGTGATGTTGGATCTGTTGTTCAACAGGTTGTTGGAGAAGAGTTGTTTACCTATTTAGAAGAAAATCCTCATATTGCTAAAAAGATAGCAGATAAGGTTATAATAGCATCACAAGCTCGAGAGGCAGCTAAGAAAGCTAGAGAGTTAACTTTAAGAAAGACCTCATTAGATAGTGCTAGATTACCTGGTAAATTAACTGATTGTCAAGAGACTAATCCAGAACTTTGTGAACTCTTTATAGTAGAAGGAGATTCAGCAGGAGGTTCTGCTAAAATGGGAAGAAATAGAAGATTTCAAGCAATACTTCCAATAAGAGGAAAGATTTTAAATGTTGAAAAATCAAGACTTCAAAAGATTTTAAAAAATAATGAGATAGGAGCGATGATCTCAGCTTTAGGATGTGGTATAGGAAAAGATAACTTTAATATAGAAAAATTAAGATACCATAAAATTATTATTATGACAGATGCTGATGTTGATGGTTCGCACATCAGAACTCTTTTATTAACATTTTTTTATAGACATATGCCTGATCTTATAGAAAATAATTTTGTATATATTGCTAGACCTCCTCTTTATAGAATAAAGAAAAAAAAGGATATAATATATATTCATTCAGAAAAAGAGATGGATGAAAATCTTTTAAAATTAGGAATTTTAGATATTTTATTAACTAAATCAGGAGAAAAAGAATCATTATCTAAAAATGATTTAAATAAATTAATAAAAGCTATTTTAGAGATAGAAAGTATGAAAATGAGTATAGAAAGAAAATCTATCGCATTTAAAGATTTTTTAGAAGCTAAAAAAGGAGAACAATTTCCTAGATTTCAAGTAAAATTTGAAGATAGATCTTTTTTCTTATACTCGGAAGAGGAGTTGGTAAAACTAAAAAAAGAATATGAACAAAAACAGATAGAAGAGAATAAAAATGTGGAAGAGTTTAAACCTAAAATCCTTCCCTATATTGATGTATTTGATCCCAAAGAAATGTTTAAAATTCAAAAAACTTTATCACCGTTTAATATTAGTTTTGAAAAATATATAATTCCTGATGGTAAGATTTTTGTTTTTAAAAAAGAAAATGAACAACCAATCTCTATATACACTCTTAAAGAGTTGATAGATATTTTAAGAGAGAATGGAAGGGAGGGAATAGAGATACAAAGATATAAAGGGTTAGGAGAGATGAATGCTGATCAACTTTGGGAGACAACTATGGATCCTGAAACTAGAACGTTAGTTTTAGTAACACTTCCAGATGCTATAGCAGCTGATAGAATATTTTCTATGTTGATGGGAGAAGAGGTAGCACCTAGAAAAGAGTTTATAGAACAACATGCTTTGTTTGTTAAAAATTTAGATATTTAAAGGGGGAAGTCTATGCCAGATATGCACGAAGAAACTATTATTCATAGAAATGTGGAAGAGGAGATGAAAGAGAGCTATTTAAGATATTCTATGTCTGTTATCATTTCTAGAGCTCTTCCTGATGTTAGAGATGGATTAAAACCTTCTCAAAGAAGGATTTTATATGCTATGAGGCAATTAAATCTTTCTCCTGGTGCTAAACATAGAAAATGCGCAAAAATTTGTGGGGACACTTCTGGAGATTACCATCCTCATGGAGAAACTGTTATCTATCCAACTTTAGTTAGGATGGCTCAAAATTGGAATATGAGATATGTCTTAATAAATGGACAGGGTAATTTTGGTTCTATAGATGGAGATTCTCCTGCTGCTATGAGATATACTGAAGCTAAGCTTACTTTAGCTTCTATGAATCTTATGGAAGATTTAGATAAAGATACTGTTGATTTTGTTTTAAACTATGATGAAACAAAAAAAGAACCTTTAGTTTTTCCATCTAAATTTCCAAATCTTTTATGTAACGGATCTTCAGGTATAGCTGTTGGAATGGCTACCAATATACCTCCACATAATTTAGGAGAGTTGATAGATGCTGTATTATTAGTTTTGAAAGATAAAAATGCTTCGATAGAAAATATCATGAAAATTATGCCTGCTCCAGATTTTCCAACAGGTGGTATTATTTGTGGGTTAAATGGGGTAAAAGATGCTTATAATACTGGAAGAGGAAAGATTTTATTAAGAGCTTCTTTAGATTTAGAAGAGAAAACTATTGGTAAAAAATCTATAGTGGTAGATGAGATTCCATATGGAGTTAATAAATCCAGACTTATAGAACAGATAGCTTCATTGATAAATGATAAAGTTATAATAGGGCTTTCAGATATAAGAGATGAATCTGACAAAGATGGTCTTAGAATTGTATTAGAGGTAAAAAGAGGAGAGATGCCAGAGGTTATAATAAATCAGTTATATAAGTTTAGCGATATGCAGGTAACATTTGGATGTAATATGTTGGCTTTGGATAAAGGTCTTCCAAAAGTTATGAATATTAAAGAACTGATCTCTTCTTGGATCGACCATAGAATAGAAGTGATAAGAAGGAAAACAAGATTTGAATTAAAAAAAGCTGAAATTAGAGCTCATATTTTAAAAGGCTATTTAAAAGCTTTAGATAATTTAGATCAAGTTGTAAAGATAATAAGAGCTAGCTCTGATAAAAAAAATGCACAAATTCAACTTATGTCTAAATTTTCTTTTACAGAAAAGCAAGCACTTTCTGTTTTAGATTTAAGACTTTACCAACTAACCTCTTTAGAAAGAGATAAAATAGAGGAAGAACATAAGGATCTTTTAGAAAAGATAAAACATTATAAAGCGGTTTTAGCATCTGAAGAGATGGTAAAAGATATTATTAAGTCAGAGCTTTCCGATTTAAGTAAATTGAATAAAGGTAAAAGAAAAACAAAAATATCAAAAGAACCTACTGAATTTCAGATGGAAGATTTAATAACTGATGAACAAGTTGTTATAACTGTTTCTGAAGATGATTATATAAAAAGAATGCCTATAACTTCTTTTAAAGAACAGAGAAGAGGAGGTCAAGGAATAATTGGAATGGAAATGAAAAAAGAGATCGATATTTTGAAAAGTGTATATATAGCTTCTACTCATGATTATCTAATAATATTTACCTCTTTAGGTAGATGTTATTGGTTAAAAGTATGGCAGATTCCTGAAACTGGAAGAAGATCTAAAGGAAGACCTCTTATAAATTTATTGGAAAACATACAGAAAAATGAAAAAATTGCAGCTATATTAAAAGTAAAATCTTTTGAAGAGGATTCTTATATATTGATGGCTACAGAAAAAGGAGTTGTTAAAAAAACACATCTATCTTTTTATGGAAATATTAGGAAGAAAGGGATAAACGCGATCAAAATAGATGAGGGTGATGAGGTGATGTCAGCTAGGTTAGTTAAAGGAGAGCAACAGGTTATGTTGTTTACAAAAAATGGAATGGCTGTAAGATTTGACCATTCTATTCTTAGGCCTTTAGGAAGAGTTTCTAGAGGTGTAAGGGGTGTTATGCTTAAAGATAAAGAGGATAAAGTAGTTTCTTGCGAAGTTGTTAATGGAGATGAGACTGTGTTAATTGTTTGTGAAAATGGATATGGTAAGAGATCTAAAGTAGAAAATTTTAGAAAGACAAATAGAGGAGCTGTAGGTGTTCGATCTATTTTAACAAGCAAGAGAAATGGAAAAGTTGTTGGAGCTATTGTTGTAGGAGATCAAGATGGAGCTCTTTTAATGACTTCATTAGGACAAACTATTAGAATGAAGATGAAGCAGATAAGAGTTATGGGTAGATCTACTCAAGGTGTAAGGTTGGTTAATTTAAAACCTAATGATAAGCTTTTAGGTATTCAAAAAATTGAAGCTATAGATTCTTAAAATGAAGGGTTTTTTTATTACATTTGAAGGCGGTGAAGGTTCTGGAAAAACTGTTTTAATAGATAAGATAGGATCTTTTTTACAAAAAAAGAAGATAGCTTTTATAAAAACAAGAGAGCCAGGAAGCACTTTTATAGGAGAAAAGATAAGGGATATCTTATTAAATTTAAAAAGAGAAAAAATTTCATATTTTGCTGAATTATCCCTTTTTTTAGCTGCTAGAGCTCAACATATTGAAGAGGTTATTAACCCAGCATTAAATAATGGAAAGATTGTTTTATGTGATAGATTTAATGATTCAACTATTGTATATCAAGGATATGCTAGGGGAATAGGATTAAAAGAGGTAAAAAACATTTGCAATTTTATTACTCAAGGTCTTAATCCCAATTTTACTATTTATTTAGATGTAACTCCTGAAATAGGTCTTAAAAGGGTTAAGGATTTAGATAGATTGGACTTAGAAAAAATTTCTTTTCATAAAAAAGTTAAAGAGGGGTATCATATTTTAATAAATATGGAAAAAAAGAGATTTTTTGAAATAGATGCTGATAAATCAGAAGATGAGGTATTTGAGATAGCTAAAGATGCAATAATAAATAAGTTGAAAGAAATAGAGATATTTTGATGTTTGATGATATTATTGGAAATGATCATATAAAAAACTACCTTACAAAATTAATAAACACAAAAAAAATTCCTAATGTTTTTTTATTTTCTGGCATTGATGGGATAGGTAAGTTCTTATTTGCTAAGACACTGGCTTTTTATTTGATGAGTGATGATTTTTCGAAAAATGATATTTTTAAAAAAATAATGGATGAAAACCATCCCGACCTTCATATTTTTAGACCTGTTGGTAAGATGTCTATTCATCCCATTGCTTCAATTAAAGAGCTTATACATCAAGCATCTTTAGCTCCCTTTGAAGCTAAATCTAAGGTATTCATAATAGATAATGTAGAGTTTATGCAAGATGAAGCTTCTAATGCACTTTTAAAAATTTTAGAAGAACCCTTTTATGATAGTTATATGATTTTGATAACATCTAATTTAGAAAATATTTTACCAACTGTGATATCTAGAACTTCTTTATTAAAATTTTATCCTATTGCTGAAGATGAGATTAAAGCTCTTCTTCAGAAATGGGGGAAAACTGAGAAAGAATCTTTAAAAATAGCTCTTTTATCACAAGGATCAGTATCTAAAGCTTGTGAGATAGCAAATTTTGTAGATTATGATGATAAAACTCAAATTTTGTTAAATATCTTATCAAAAGATGCTATTTTATACAAAGATCTTAAAAATGAGATAGATACGTTAGAAAAGAGTTTTTTTTCTTTAAGTGAAGATAAAGTTTTTAAAGAGATAGATCTATTTTTAATGTACGTATTTATTTGGTATAGAGATATTTATATTTTGAAAAATAAATTAAATAAAGAATTTATTTTTTTTCAAGATAGAATAGAAGTTATGCAAACAAAAGAAAATTTTCCTTCTACGCAAGAGGTGGAAAAGTTAATAGCAGAGGTTAGAGAAGGTGTAAGGTTGAATATTAAATTAAAAAATTGTCTAGAAAGGCTTTTTTTAGGATTAAATATAGTATAAAAATATTTTTTTAATATTTTTAGGTATATTTCAAATTATTTGTATTAATTTTACAAATTAACTCTTTAAATTAAATTTAATTAATGTTATAATTTTAATAAAAAAGGTAATTATGTCTATTGAAATTAATAAAAAAAATATTGTATATAAAAAAGTTTATTTTCAGTACGATGATAATAATACAGATAATAATAATACATATAAAAAGATATCGGAATTGAAAAAAGAGTGTAAATTAGGACAGGATTGTGAAGATTCAGCATTTGTAAAACATAATAAATTGAGATTAGTAACTGCCTATGCAATAGAAGTTTGGACATATGATAACTCAGCAAAAACTTTAATTAAAATAAAGAAAACTTTTAATAATCCATTATTTTATATTCATTATAATCATTGCAAAGAAAAATACCAAAAGAAGCTTTTAAAAAATTTTATTGATGAAAAAAAATATAATCTATCTACTTATAGCACAGAAGAATATATAGAACAAGAGGCATTGGATTATCGTTTATTTGAAAAATATATAGAAAATAATGAATTTCAAAAAGCATACGAAAAAGTCGAAAAAGTTAGCAAAATGAAAAAACCTGAAGAAAAAAATAAATATATCGACCACTTCATTATTTCATGCAAAAATAAAAAAGGTTTAAATGAAGATGAAAGATATGGGGTATTTTGTAAGTCTTTTAAGTTATTTGACATGTTAACTTCTAAAGAAAAACAAAAATCAGATATTCCTAGATTATTAATTAATAAATATTTATGCTGTGATGAAGACTTTATAGAACTTTCTAAAGAATTTTTGAATAAACATTATGAAAAATGGTCTTGGACGAAATTAGAATTACAAATCAGCATTTGGTTTTATAATATTTTATTATTTTTAAAAAATTTGTTTTATAAAAAGCAATAAATTGGTTAATTTTTTATAGAAGGACTACTAATATGAGTTTAATTATAAGAGAAAAAAGCACATCAGTTGAACATCAAAATTTGTTTTTTTCTAAAGATAGGAAGGTACTCGATACAAAGGATTTTCATATTTTCGAAAATGCAAAGTGTTTATGCGAGAAAAAAATAGATTTTAAGAACAACAAATATTGGAAATGGTCAGAATCGGCTAAGTATTTAGAAGCAATTAGAGTAGAAAAAACAATATATATTGGTGATGCTAAAATAAAAGAAATTACAGAATTATATTCATTTATTATACCTGTTTTTTTGCATAACTCATGTAATGAAAATATAATAAAAAATAATCTCTATTCAAAGTATTTTAAAAAAACAGTTGAAGAGAAAGAAACAAATATAGAAGAAATAGATGATATATCTTTATTAGTAGATCTATTAAAAAAAAAGTCTAGAGATAAAAGAGCAGATCATTCCTTATTAAATAAGATTATAGAAATAATCATAGAAAAAACTAAAGGAACATTTCATATTATTGATAATAGATATTCTCAATCTCAAATTCCTTCTTATCAACTTTGTGATGAAAAGTTTTTTCTAGAAAATAATTTTGAGCAAATAATATATTTTTTGCAAAAATTTTATACAGAAAATCAAAAAATAACATATTTTGATAAATTGTTTAAAGATCTAATTGATAAAGAAGAAAGAGATGTTTTTATAAAATTGTTCGAAAATATTTTATATCAATTTTCTAAACCAGGTGATTTTGAAAAGTTTTGTGAAGATATAATTGGTAATGATAATAAGTTGTCATTAACAACAGAACTAAAAGAAATTTTTATAACTCATATTTTAGAAAGTGATAGCATGGAAGATGAAGACAAATTAACTTATTTGCAGAATTGTAACAGTACTAATAATTATAACAGTGCTACTAATAATTATAACAGTGCTATAGAAAAATTAATTAATAAAAATAAAATATATTTAGCTGATAAAAGCCTAAAATTATTAGAAAAAGATTCTATAAAAAAAGATGTTTTATCCCTAAAAGTTAAAAAACAATTAGCAAAAGAAATAATAAAAAAATGCTCTCCTGGGGATTTTGAGTTGGCGATAGAGATAAGAAAAAAATATAAGATTTGGTTTATAGAAATGTTTATATTGATGGGCTTTTTCAAGGCAATTAAATTATGGCTATATGAATTTGTAGGATCTTTGAAAAGTTTTTTTTATGACAAATAGAATAAAAACTTTAGTTATTTTTTTAAAAAACAAAATTAATTATCTGCCATTTTTCCAGACCATTTTAACTTTGAATTTAAAGTATAAAAATAATCATGTCGATTTAATTTTACTAAGTTAAATGTTTTTTTGCTTTTCATTATTTTTACACTATCATTAAAATTCATTGAATAGGAATGTATTCCATCAGAAATTAACTCTATTGGATATAAGTGTTGAGAAGCATATACCATTTGAAATTCACAATTAGAAGATAAAACTATAGGACGTATTGAAAGAGTATGAGGACAGATAGATGTTAACACAACATTTTCTAGTTCTGGACTTATAATAGGGCCTCCTGCTGATAATGAGTAAGCAGTAGAGCCATTAGGTGTTGCTAAAATTAGGCCATCGGAAGAAAAAGTACTTAAATATTTTTTATCTACATATACAGCTATCTCTATTAATTTGTTGTTTTTCCCTCTGTGAATAAGAATCTCGTTAGCTGAATAAAATGTTTTTGACTTTATTTTACTTTCTAAGATTAATCTTTTTTCTATTCTATAATTTTTATCTAAAATATCTTGAAGGCTAGGAGATAAATCGGAAACAGGTATATCTGCCATAAATCCTATTTGTCCTATGTTAATGCCTATTAAAGGAATGTTTAAATCTAAATATCTATGTAGAAGTGATAATATAGATCCATCGCCTCCTATAGATATCAAAAAATTTATTTTTTTGGGATCTATTTTAGAAAGAGGCAAAGCATCTATTTTTTTTGATAAAAAATCATCTGCAACTATTTTTATTTTATTTTTTTTAAAAAAAGAAGAGACTTTTTTAGCTAAGGAAAAAGCTTCTTTTTTAGGAAAAATTGCTATAATCATATTTTTTTAAATCCTTAGTTAATTCAAACGTTTTTACTATTTTTTTTGCAATAGTTTCAGCATCTAATCCTATATTTTTTAAAAGATCTTCATTTTGACCATGCAATATAAATCTATTTGGAATACCTAGATTCAATATTTTATTTGAAAAAGAAAAAGTTTTATCTAATGATAACTTTGTAAAAAATGAATTAAATATAGATGCAAAGCCAGAAGTTATAGAATGTTCTTCTATGGTAACAACATATTTGTGTTTTTTTAAAAGATTATAAAAAAGATTTTTATCTAAAGGTTTTATGAATATAGGATCTACAATAGTTGCTTTCATATTATAATTTTTTAAAATAGCATTTACCTGAAAAGCTTTTTTATATAGATGTCCAACAGCTATAATTAAGATATCTTTCCCTGTGCAAAGGATCTCTCCCTTATTATATTTTCTTTTTTCTATTTTAGTTTTTGTAATTTCTGTTTTGATATTTGGATAACGGATAGATATAGGTATATTCCAAGAAAAAGAGGATAGAAGAAGCTCTTTTAAAAGATCTCCATTTCTGGGTTGTACTATAGTCATATTAGGCATAGAAGATAAAAAACCTATATCATATATTCCATGATGAGTAGTCCCATCAGGACCTGATAATCCAGCTCTATCTATTGCTAATATAAGAGGATTATTTTGTATACATATATCATGAAATACATTGTCAAAAGCTCTTTGTAAAAAAGTTGAATATATAACTGTTACTACTTTTATTTTTTTATCTTTAAAAAATTTGGATTTTTTTATGGAAGAAAGACCTCCTGAGAAAGTGATGCAATGACCTTCAGCTATCCCTACATCGAAACATCTGTTAGGAAATCTTTTTTTAAATTCTATTAAATTAGATCCTTTTAACATAGCAGGAGTTAATGCAAATATTGTAGGATCTTTTTCAGCTAAATAGGTTAAAAAATTCCCAAAAATTTGAGGGAAGGTGTTTTTGGAAGAGGAGAAATAAAATTTTCCATTATTAATATTAAATGGTGAAACTCCATGATATATTGGAGGATTATCTATAGATAATCCTTTTCCTTTATCAGTGATAACATGTATTATAACAGGTTTTTCTATGTTTTTTAGTTTAGAAAAAGTATTTATCAGTTTTTTTATGTTATGACCATCTATAGGTCCTACATAAGAAAATCCAAATTGTTCAAAAAAAATAGCTGAACTAAAAATATTTTTTATAGATTCTTTAATTTTTTTTCCTTGGTTAGCAAATAAAGAACCACATTTAGGTATTTTAGAAAGAAAATTTTGAAAATCTAAATATATTTTGTTAGCAGTAGGACTGTTGATAATTCTACTTAAAATATTTTTTATGTTTCCAACATTTTTTGATATAGCCATTTTATTATCATTTAAAATAACTATAAAATTTTTTAATTTTTCAAAGTTATTATTCAACCCTTCTAAGGTGAGGCCGCATGTTAAACTTCCATCTCCAATTATTGTAATAACATAAAAATTTTCTAAATAAAAATCTCTTGCTTTAGCTATACCTAATGAGGTTGATAAAGCAGCTCCACTATGTCCTGATAATATAATATCATGAGGAGATTCTAAGGGATTTGAAAAGCCAGAAATACCTTTAAATTTTCTAAGAGAATCAAAAATTTCATTTCTTCCTGTTATTATTTTATGTGGGTATGTTTGATGGCTGGTATCAAAAATAAATTTATCATTAGGAGAATCAAATGTTTTATGAAGAGCTATTGTTAACTCTACTATTCCTAAGTTGGAGGATAGATGACCACCATTATTCGATAAAACTCTTATTATCCTATTTCTTATCTCAGAAGATAGGTATTCGAGATCTTTTAAGGAAAGATTTTTTAAATCTTTTGGATCCTTTATATTTTTTAATATAGATTTATTCATTATCCGTTTGAAGTTTAGGAGAAAAAAGTTCTTTTTTAGGATTATTATCTAAATCTAATTCCAAGTTATTTCTTTTTTTTATAAGAATCTCTATTTTCTGTTCTGCAGAATTTAACTTTTCACTGCAGTCTGTTATAAGTGAATCAGCTTCTTCAAATAATTTTAAGGATTCTTTTAAAGATACTTTTTCTTCATTTAATATTTTTAAAATATCTTCTAAACGTTCAAATGCTTTTTCAAATGAATCTTCTTTTTTATTCATAATCTTCAACTTTTAATTTTATCTTACCTTCATGTAAAAGTGCATAAATTTTTTGATTTTTATATACACTTTTAGAAGAAAGGATAATGGAATCATCTTTTTCAGAAAAGAGAATACTATATCCTTTCCTTAAAATATTTTTTGGATTTAAAGAAAAGAGGTGAGATTCTATTTTTTTTAATTGTTCTTTTTTTTTATCTATTATTTTTTTTACATAAAAAATAAAAATTTTTAAAGGAATTATCTTTTTTAATTTTTCATTATATTCAAAAATTTTATTTTTGATTCTTATATCAATATTTTTAGAAATACTGTTTATTTTTTCTTTAAAAAATAAAATTTGGTTTTTTAAAGAGGAATATTGAAGTTTATTTTGCAATAAAAAGATTTTGTTTTTTTTATCTTTTAAAATATTTTCCATTATCGAATAAATATTATTTTTTATCTCATCAATCTTTTGAAAATGTTTTATTAAGAGGGTGTTTGAATAGTAAAAAGTTGGATGAGTTAAAATATTTTTTATACTGTTTTTATGGTATTTTATTTTAGCTTTTATATTTTGTATTAAAGATTCTTTATATATATCTAATTTTTTTTCTATATCTCTTTTTTCAAAGATTACAATTTCAGCAGCAGCAGATGGTGTAGGAGCTCTTATATCAGCAACAAAATCAGATAGGGTTGTATCTGTTTCATGTCCCACTGCTGAGATAATAGGTATTTTAGAATTAAAAATAGCTTCTATAACCATCTCTTCATTAAATGCCCATAAATCTTCAATGCTGCCACCTCCTCTTGCAAGTATTATAACATTGACTAAATCATGTTTATTAAAATCTTCTATTGCAGAAGCTATCTCTTCTTTAGCTGTCTCTCCTTGTACTGTTACGGGATTTAAGATTAGATGGAAATTAGGAAACCTTCTATTTAAAACATTTAAAATATCTTTTATAACAGCTCCTGTTGGGCTAGTAATAACTCCAATTTTTTTTGGAAATTTAGGTATTATTTTTTTATTTTTTTTATCAAAATATCCTTTATTTTTTAATTTTTCTTTTAATTGATGCAGTTTTAATAAAAGTTCTCCTATTCCTAAAAAATCTATTTCTCTTACTATTATTTGATAACTTCCTCTAGGAGGATAAATAGTTAAATCTCCATATATTATTATTTTATCTCCATCTTTTGGAATGTTAGATATTTTTAAAGCTTTATTTTTAAAAAGAGCAAGAGATATTTGTGCATCTTCATCTTTTAAACTAAAGTATATATGACCAGAAGAGTGTTTTTTTAGATTGCTTACCTCTCCTTTTACTAAAATATTATTTAATTTGGATTCTAAAAGAGATTTTATTATGTTGGTAATCTCAGATACTGTAAAAACTTTTTTTTCCATTTTTTATATTTTAATATCAACTTTTAAATCTTGCAATTTATTTATATTGGTAGTATAAATTTTTTAAATTAAGGTATTTTATGAAAAAAAAGTATATGATTGTAGGTAATTGGAAGATGAATAAACTTATTGAAGAATCTCTTGGTTTTATTAAAAAACTGGCACCTGAGATTACTGATTGTGATGTAGATGTTCTTTTAGCTGTTCCCTTTACCTCTATTCATCCTACAAGTAAAGCTGCAGAGAAGACAAAAATAATAATAGGAGCTCAAAATATGAATGATGCTAGAAAAGGAGCATTTACTGGGGAGATAGCAGGAATTATGTTAGAAGAAGCAGGAGCTGAATTTGTTATTTTAGGACATTCTGAGAGAAGACAAATTTTTCATGAAACAAATGATTTTATTAATAAAAAAGTAGAAAGGGCATTACAAGATGATTTAATGCCTATTTTATGTATAGGGGAAACAAAAGAGGAAAAGGATAAGAATAAGACTGAAGAGGTATTAAAAAAGCAGATTAAAGAATGTTTAGATAAGATTTCTAAAGAGGATGTTGAAAATATAAAAATAGCTTATGAACCTATTTGGGCTATTGGGACGGGGGAGACAGCTACCGTTGTTTATGCTGAAAAAATACATAAATTTATAAGAGAATATTTAAAACAACTTTTTGGGAAAAAATGTGCTGACAACATTTATATCCTTTATGGAGGATCTGTAACTCCTGAAAATGTTTCTATTTTATTAAAACAGAAAGATATTGATGGGGTATTGGTAGGAGGAGCTTCTTTAGACTTAGAAAGTTTTTTAGAGATTATTAAAAATTCTGTAGGAGTATAGTAATGTCTTTTATTTTTTACTTTTTTTTATTTGTTTTTTTTATAGTTTGTATTCTTTTGATATTTATTGTATTAATGCAAGATTCTAAAAGTATGGGGTTAGGGGCTTCTTTTGGAGATGATACTAGAGATTCTGTATTTGGAACTGCTACCGCTGATGTTTTAAAAAAGATAACTATTTATTTTGCTACTATTTTTTTGATATCTTGCCTTATTTTATCTTTTTGGTCTTCAGGATTAGGTAGAAAAAGAGCTTTAGAAAAAGAAAAAGCTGAAAAAGTTTTTTTTGAGAAGGAGGAAAAGTGAAGTTAGATATCAAATATTATCCAGATCCTATTTTAAAGGTAAAAGCCATAGAGATTAAGGAGATAACTGATAATATAAAAAAGATGGCATATGATATGATAGAGACTATGGATGCATATAATGGTGTGGGATTAGCAGCAAATCAAATAGGCGAGGCTATTAAAATTTTAGTTTTAAGACCTGAGATTAAAAATGATAAAGGAGAGATTGTATTAGGTGATCCGGAGATTTATATAAATTCAATCTTTTCTAATCCAAGCATAGAAAAGGATGTTATGGTTGAGGGGTGTTTATCTTTTCCAGGAATCCATATAGAGATAGAAAGACCTGTAAAGATTCATGTTGAAGCGTTAGATATAAATGGTAAAAAAATATCCGAAGATTTTTATGATTTTAGAGCTAGAGTTTTAATGCATGAAAATGATCATTTAAATGGAAAAGTTTTTATCGAAAGAGCTCACAAAAAAGATAAAGAATTTTTAAAGGAAGCTCTTAAAAAGTTAAGAAAAAGTAGAAAATTATAATGTATCCTGCATCTTTTAGTAGAGAAGATTGTGAAACATATTTAAAGGGCTTAGGAAAATATCTTAATTATCAAGAGGTTAAATTAAATAAAGATTTTTCGAAAACAATTTTTTCCATGCAGCTTGAGATAGAAAAATTGTTGAAATTTCAAAAAAGAAAAACAGGAAATGATAGCATATATAAAAAATATAAAGTTGTAATGGATAATTTATATATTTTATCATTTAGGTATGAATCTGAAGGATATGATAGAGTAAAAGGTAAAAAATTAATAATATCTATCTGTCTACCTATTATTTTATCCTTAGGGGGAATTTTTTTTGCTGCTTTTTCATTTTATTATAAGGTGCCTATTTCATCTATTATTGGAGTGGGTATTATTGCTCTTGGAATAATTTTAGGGATAAAATTAAATTTAGGGTATTATTTTTATAGATGGTATAATAAAAAGACGATTAAAAAGACTTTAACTATATTGCAAGATAAAGAATATTTTAAAGAATGGAATAAGATATTTCAAATAAAAGAAAAAGAAGTTATTCCAAGTTATTTTTTTTAGAAAAATCATGAAAATAAAAAGAGTACAAACACAGATTAAATAAGAATTGACATACTCCAACTGACTTTAGTCGTTGGAGTATGTCAATTTTTAATTGTTCTATTGTATCCATATGATTACAATAATATTTTTTTAATTCAATCCTTTGCTGTAAAGGTTGTAATTTTAATTCATTTAATTTTATAAATAATGTAGTTGCATTCATTGTGTTAATTCTCCTACAGTTTTTGTGAATTTTATTATTTTTTGAGCTCCTTTAAAAGTATTTACAGTATCATTTTTTATTTTTGTTATAATGTTTTGATCCTCTGAAGGTTTAGGTATATTTTCATTTTTTTTACAAAAAATTTTTTTTGTTTCATTTACACAATACCAAAATGTAACTTCAAAAAATCTCGGAAAATTTTTTCCAAATGCTTTGAAAAAATCACAAGGACTTACTTGTCCTAGATAGAACCTGACCTTACATACAGGTTTTTTCATCACCTTTTTCTGTCAGGTGTTGTTTATCTAACATCTTTTCAAAAGCAAGATGTTTAGATTCTA
>Ga0111177_121_pt1 | contig 18072 bp, 21 predicted proteins | sample DeeMarSWOR324_28_FD_80230 | JGI IMG/M metagenome (GOLD analysis project Ga0111177, IMG submission 80230) | Chlamydiae bacterium SM23_39
AAGAATAAAATATTGTAAAGCTTTTTTAAAAATGTCTTTAATTTATTTTTGGATGAATAAAATTATAAATTTCGGAGATTTAATATGACTTCTTGGATAGGTTCAGGAGCTGCATTATTAATAGGAATGGCTTTAGCAAGAGGTAAACTCTTTAAATTAATAAAGGTCTAATAGATGTTTTTACAAAGAAAAAAACTTTATTGCATTTTCTGATGTTATTTCTATTATCTTATCTAATTTTTCTTCTTTAATCTCTGCTATTTTTTTTGCTGTTTCTATTAAAAAAGAAGGTTCACATTTTTTCCCTCTATAAAGTTGAGGTGCTAGGAAAGGCGTATCTGTTTCGAGGAGAATGTGATCTAAAGGTACAATTTTCACAATATCTTGTAAATCTTTACTATTTTTAAATGTTACTATTCCACTGAAGGAGATGAAAAAATTTTTTTCTAATGCTTTTTTAGCATCTTCAATAGTTCCAGTAAAACAATGAAGCACTGTAGGAATCTTGTAATTATGTATTTCAAATAGATCAGAAAAAGCATCTCTACAATGAATGATTAAAGGCAGAGAGCTTTCCTCTGCAAGTTTTAAGTATTCTTTAAAAGTTTTTTTTTGAAGCTCCTTTTTTATATTTTTATAATGGTAATCTAATCCACATTCTCCGATGGCTACTAACTTTTTTTCTTTTGCATATTGTTTGACTATTTCAAAAAAATTCTTTTCTCTTTTAACATCGCTAGGATGGGTTCCTGCAGCTGTATGAATAAAAGGATATTTTTTTTCTAATTTTAATCCTTTTTTCAAAGATTCTTCATTTAAACAGATATTGATAATAGCTTTAAAATTATTTTTTATTGCTCTTTCTAAAACTGCATCTATATCTAAAGGAAATAATGTAAGATGAGCATGAGAATCTATCATTTTTTATAAAAAAAACCTTATGGTATTTTTGGAAAAAACCAAAAATACCATTTTTTTGTTAACGATGTTTACCAAAAGAAAAAGATGGAGATCTTTTTTCTTGGGGACGAGCTTTATTTACTATAATAGCTCTTCCTCCAACATCTTTTCCATTTAGATCTTTTATTGCCTGCATTGCATCTTCATTTTCACTAAATTCAGCAAAAGCAAAACCTTTGGATCTTCCTGTTTCTTTGTTAATTATAAGATTACAGCTCACAAATGAACTATATTTTAACAACAATTCTTTGAGATTGTCTTCTGTATAACTAAAAGGCAAATTGCCAATATAAATTTTCATATAATTTCCTCAATTTTTTTTAATTTTACTTGGCAAGGTAATCAAAATACAATGCAAAGCAAAAACATATATAATAACACTTTTGAATTAATATCAAAAGATAAAAATATTATATCATATTTTGAGTATAAAAAAAAACTTTTTTTTATTTAGAGTTTTTTAAAAGAATTTTTTATAGTTTCAATTAAAAAATAGGTAAAAATATGATTATATTGACGAGCTCAGCATTTTTTCAGGCTTATAATAATTCAGATATCTTTGGAAAACTTATATTTTGGGGTCTTTTAATATTGTCCATAATATCTTGGATTTTGATGGTTTATAAGGTAAAAATAATTAACAGATCAAAAAGAGAGAGCAGTATTTTTGAAAAAATTTTTGATGAGAAGAAAGAAAAATTTTTATTGTTTAATACTGATGATATTTCAAAGACTTTAAATCCTTATTTTGTAATTTATTCCTCATTAAAAGAAAAAACATTAAAAATTTTAAATAAAAATAGATTTTTTGCTGAGGAAAAAGATAGTGTGTATCTTTCAAGTGAGGATATTACATTGATCGAATCTTCTATGGATGCCAAGATTGCAATGCAGGAGAAGTTTTTATTTAAAAATTTATTTGTTTTATCAACAATTATTACTTTAGCTCCTTTTTTAGGTCTTTTAGGAACAGTTTGGGGTATATTGATAACTTTTTCTAATCTGCAAGATACAAATATTAATAATGAAGTTTTAAATGGAATATCCATGGCTTTAGCCACCACAGTTTTTGGATTAATGGTAGCTATCCCTGCTGTAATAGCTTACAATTATCTTAAGAATAAAATTAGAGAGTTTATTAAGGAGATGTTTTGTTTTTCCAATTTACTTATCACAAATTTAGAAATACAATATCGTAAGGTAGAAAAAAAATGAGAAAAAAAATTTTTTTTTGGTTTAATAATGAAGAAGAGGATTCTTTTATAAATTTAACTCCACTTATTGATGTTGTTTTTGTTGTTTTAATAGCTTTTATTATCTTAGCTCCTTTTGTAAATGTTGAACATATTGATCTTGCTTCTTCCTCTATTAAAAATATTAAAAATATATCTGATGGGAGAATAAAAATTTATGTTAGAAAAGATAATAGCATATGGATGGAAAATAAAAAAATTAACCTTGTTGATTTACCTAAAATTTTAAAAGAGAAAAAAAAGTTTTTTCCTATTGAGTCAGTGCAACTTTATCATGATAAAAAAGCATTTTTTGGAACCTATCAACTTGTAAAAAAATTTGTTGAAGAAGCAGGTTTTAAAAGATTAGATCTGGTAGTAAAGAATTAAATATGAAAAAAATAGCTTTTTGGGTCATTTTAATACATATTGTTATTTTAAGTTTTTTATATAAAAAGAGATTGTATCGTAATAAGAAAGATTTTTTTGTAAGAGAGATTAAAGTGGTAGAAGAGATTCCTTTAAAGAGGGAATTGGTATTAAAAAAAAGAAAGCATTCTAAAAAAATAGTAAAAAATAATAATCGTAAAAAGATTATATCAAATTTAGAAAAAATAAAAAAAATAGGAATAGGAAAAGGAGAAATTTTTAAAAAGAAAGAGTTAACAATTCCTTTTTTAAAAATTAAAAAAGATAAAGAGGAGATGTTAATAAATTATCTTAAATCTAATTTAAAATTACCAGAACAGGGTGAAGTAAAAGTAGAAATTTTTATCTCATCTAAGGGTAATATTGAAAAGGTAAACGTTTTATCTTCTAAAAGCTTAACAAATGAAGTATATCTGAAAGAAAAGCTTCTTAATTTTTATTTTCCTTGGCTTTTAGAGAAAAAAAATTTAATAATAACATTTATAAATGAACGTTAAATATTTTATAAGGATTATTTTACTTTTTATCTTTCCTATTTTTATCTTTTCTAAAGGAGAGTTGGTAGTTTCTCTTAAAACAAAAAGTGTCTTTTCTCCTATTTTTTTTTATATTGATAAAACAAAGAGTTCTTTGGAAGATGAGTTTATAGATAAAGTATTAGATATTTTATGGTTTGATTTAAATAATAATGGATATACTTATGTTGTTTTACAAAAAGAAGATTTTTTAAAAAAATATCGATATGAAAAAAATTTTTTTGGAGAGATCGATTTTTTTCAAGATAAAGTAAAGATTTCAGTAAGTAATTTGAAAAAAGTTAGATTAGAAAATATCTTACAGTTAGTTAAAGATATTGATTTAAATAGGATAAAAATCCATAAACTTTCTGATGATATTTTATTTTTTTTATTAGAGAAAAAAGGAATTTCTCAAACTAAAATTCTGTATACTAAAACAGAAAAGGATATATCAGAAATATGGCTTTGTGATTATGATGGAGAGAATAAAAAAAGGATAACCTTTGAAAAAAATTGTTTTTTACATCCTAAATTTATTGATCCTTACATAAGCAAGTTAACCTTTATTTATGTCTCTTATAAGGAAGGAATACCTAAAATATATTTATTTGATGATGGTGTTAGCAGGCCCTTGATCTTTCTTCGAGGTAATCAATTGATTCCTTCTTTGTCAAAAAAAAGAGATGCTTTAACTTTTATTAGTGATATATCTGGAAGGGTCGATCTTTTTTATCAAAAGTTAAAAGATAAAAGAGCTTATGGGAAACCAATTCAACTCTTTTCTTTTCCAAGAAGTGTTCAAGCTTCAAGCTCTTTTTCCGCTGATGATAAGAGGTTAGTATTTGTTTCAGATAAAGAGGGTAGTCCAAGGATCTATTTATTAAAAATACCAAAAAATGTTAAAAATTATAAAAGGCCAAAAGTTGAACTTTTGACAATAAAAAATAGAGAAAATGTTACCCCCTGTTGGTCTAATGATGGAACTAAAATAGCATATAGTGCTAAAACAGATGGTATAAGACAGATTTGGATTTATGATTTTTTATCTAAAAAAGAATGGCAGTTGACATTTGGAGAAAAGAATAAAGAGAATCCCTGTTGGGCAGAAGATAATTTACATATAGTTTATAATACAGAAGAGAAAGATATGTCAAAGATGTATATTATTAATATAAATCAAAAAAAACCAATAAAAATAGGAAAGGGGCGTTTTCCAAATTGGGAACATAAGGGGAAATTATGAAAAAATTATATATTATTTTTTTATTATTTATGGGATGCCAAAAAAGTAGCAATCAAACATGGGAAAATATAAAAACAGCGGGTTGTTACTTTAATAAGGGAATAAGTTCCCTGTGTGGTAAACATTATGAATCTATTCAGGTAGAAAATGAAGAAGATTTTTTTTGGAAAGAAGGAGAAGAATATATATCTCTTAATGAAGAAGATTTAAAAAATTTGCGTAGCATTACAGATGGAACAATGCAATCTAAAATAATTCCAGGAGGAAAAGAGATTCCAAATATTTCTAAATTTAAATCTCCTAAAGGAGAGTGGGCTACAATTTTTAAGACTGTTCATTTTGATACTGATGATCATGTTATAAAGAATAAGGGAGACTTGATTATTCTTCAAAAGATTGCCAAATTTTTAAAGAAAAATTCTAATATCTATGTCTGTGTTGAAGGGCATTGTGATGAAAGAGCTTCAGCAGCATATAATATGGCTTTAGGAGCAAGAAGAGCAAATCATGTAAGAGTTCTCCTGATAAAGAATGGAATAGATTATAACCGTATATATACTGTATCTTATGGTAAAGAGAAGCCAAAATCTTTAGGTCATACTTCATTAGATTGGAGGAAAAATAGAAGAGCAGAATTTAAATTATTTAAGAGGTAAGATGAGATTTTTGATAAAAAGTAGTTTTTTGTTTTTTATTATATATTCTTGTTCTCCAATAAAATCTTCTCCTGAAGGAGAAAAGCATCAGATGGAGCTTACTCTTCATGAGTTGAATACTAATATTGATGATATGCAACATGATGTGTATTGTTTTAAAGCAGAGATACAGATATTGGAAAAAAAACTTGAAGAATTAGAAAAACTTAAAACTGAAGATTTTAAATTAAAAAATTTAGAAGAAGTAATAGAAAATTTAAAAGTAAGACAGGAAAAAATTCTTTTAGATTTAAAAAAATTTTTAAATTTTTCTGATGAAATAAGAGAGGTATTAGTTCAATATAAAGATAAAATAGAAAGAATAGAAAATGTTTTTATTTCTCAAAATAAAAAATTTAAGAGAATAGATGAATTAAAAAAAGCTTTAGAATCTGTTGTTGATTCTATAAATGATAGATATTATATTTACATTGTAAAGCCAGGAGATTCTTTAGTTTCTATTGCAAAAGAATATAAGGTGCATGTTTCAGAAATTAAAAAAGAAAACCGGATAAAAGGAGAATTGATAATTGTGGGACAAGAACTTAAAATTCCAAAAAAATAAAAGCATTGCTATCTTTGATAGTGGATTTGGTGGACTTTTTATAATGAAAGAGATCATTAAAGTCCTTCCCCATGAAGATGTAATTTATTTTGGAGATAATATTAGAGCTCCTTATGGTGATAGAAGTGAAAAAGAAATAATAAAACATTCTTTAAGGATAGCTGACTTTTTAAATAGCTTAAATATTAAGGTGTTAATTTTAGGTTGTAATACTATTAGTGCTTGTGCTTATAAGAGCTTAAAAAAAAGTTTAAAGATAGATATTTTTGAAATTATATCTCCTTCAGTTAAAAAGATTTTAAAATTAAATAGAAAAATTGGAATTTTAGCAACAAAAGCTACCATTTTTTCAAAGATTTATCAAAGAAAGATATTAAAATATAATAAAAAAATGGATCTTTCATTTTTTTCTTGTCCTTTATTTGTTTCTTTAGTTGAAAAGGGAGTATTTGATGAAAAGATTTTAGAGGAAGCTGTTAGATATTATCTAAAAAATATTGAAAGTAAAAAAATAGAAATATTTTTTTTAGGATGTACTCATTACATTTTTTTTAAAGAAATATTGAAAAAAATTTCTAATAAAAAAATAATAGATTCTGTTTTAGAATGTGTAGAAGAAGTTAAAAACAATTTAAAGGAAAAAGCTTCTTTTTTAAATATTCCAAAGTATATGTTTTATACAACAAAAGATAAAAAGGAATTTAAAAGAATAGCAGAAAAAATTTTGCAAATGGAGGATATCAATGTCAGAGAAAAAAAGAATATTATTAATTGAAGATGAAGAAAATATAGCATCTTTAATAAAACTTCATGGAGAAATTAATGATGAATATGAAATAGAAATTAAACCAGATGGAATTTCAGGATATCAAACTATCTTAAATAAAAAACCTGATCTTATTATTTTAGATATAATGCTTCCTGGGCAAAATGGTTTTGATATATGTAGAAAAATAAAAAATAATTCGGATACTAAACATATTCCTGTAATAATACTTACCGCTAAAATAGAGGAATTAGATGAGCTTTTAGGATTAGAGTTAGGAGCTGATGATTATATTACTAAACCTTTTTCTCCAAAAATACTATTTTCTCGTATAAAAGCAGTATTTCGAAGAAATACGAGAGTTAAAAGAAATAAAAAATCTTTAATTTTTAAAGATTTTGTGATGGAGGTAGATAGATATATTTTAAGGAAAAAAAATACTATCATCTCTTTAACTTTATCGGAATTTGCGATATTAAAGAAATTGCTTTTAAATAAACATAAGGTTTTAACAAGGAATCAATTATTACAAGATCTTAATAAAGAAAATCTAAAAATAGTTGAACGTAATATTGATGTGCATGTAGCTTCTTTAAGAAAAAAATTAGGAGAAGGAGGAGAGATAATAGAGACAGTAAGAGGTGTAGGTTATAGATGCAGTTTTTAAAATGGTTGAAGTTTTTATCTATTAAAATTAGGATAAGTAGAAAAGGGGGAGGTATATGAATAAGTTTGTTTTGTTATCTGCTTTTTTTATTTTAACTATAGGATGTGAGACTAAAACAGGGACAGGAGCTATTGCTGGAGGAGCTGTGGGAGCAGGAGTAGGAGGTATTATTGGAGGAGGAAAAGGAGCTTTGATAGGAGGAGCTGTGGGAGCAGTAAGTGGAGGTTTGATAGGAGCTGCATTAGATGAGCAGGATAGAAAGATTATGGAGAGTAGAAGCCCAAGAACTGTTCAAAGAATGGATAGAGGAGAACCTTTGACAGTAACTGATATCATAAATTTATCTCAAGGTGGTGTAAGTGATGATACTATAATAAGATATATTAGAGAAACTCGAACTTCTTATAGTTTAAATCAAGCTCAAATAAAAAGAATGCAAAGAGCAGGTGTAAGTCAGAGAGTTATTAATTACATGGTGAATACAGGTAGATAAAATTTTTAGTTATGAGCACTTACTTTGAAGAAAAAAATAATTTTCAAAACCAGATAAAAAGAAATATAATTTTTCAGTTTAAAAAAATAACCTTAGGAATTTCTTTTGTAAAAATTGGATTTTTTTTGATATTTTTAACTGAATTTATATTTTTTTTTATTTTTTTATTAAAATTTCCAACTTCTTGGATTTTATCAGTAATAATAGGATTGATTATATTTTCTTTTTTTTCTTTTTTTATGATTCTATTTTATTTTCAAATAAAAAAACCTCAACAGTTAGACTCATTGAAAAAGGTTTTTATAAATTCTTTTAGAAAGAGTATTTCTTCTCCACAAGGATCGGTAGAACATCATATAGCTATAGCTAATGCTTTAAAAAATTTGAGTTTTCATTTTATAGGATTCGAAGATTTATATTTTTTAAATATAAAAAAAATATTCCATCCCTTTTTTAAAAAATTAAGTGCCTTTTTTCATAAAAGAGATGTGTTTAAAATGAGAGAATCTCTCATTTTATCTGCAGTGGAAGAGCATCTTTATCAAATTAAAGAAACCCCAATAGATTTAGAACTTCATGTTTCTTTTGCTCGTACCTATGTGATGTTAGGAAAAATTTACATGGAAGCAAAAAAGAAAGAGTTTTTAAAAAAAAACAAAAAATTTTTAGAAGAGAAATTTGACAAAGCTGTTAAGTTAGCTATTGAAGAATTTTTTATTTTAAAATCCTTTGCTCCTAATGATCCTTGGATCTTATCAGAATTAGCTAAATGTTATAATTCTCTTGGATTATTAGAAGAGGAGGTAAAAGAATATGAAAATTTATTAGAATTAAGTCCAGAAGATTATGAAGTTATGTTTAAATTAGGCATAGCATATTTTAAACTTAAAAGGAATGCTCAGGGATTGCAAGTATATGAAGAGTTAAAAAAAGTAGGATTTAAAAAAGCGGATCAACTTCTAAAAGATTATTCTGTAACAGATCTTTTTAATTAGTTTTATAGAATTTAAAAATTTTTTTGATTATGGTCTAATTATCTTTATTATTACAATAAGAATTTTCTACTTTTTTTGATATCGATATTTGGGTAATATGATTAAAAAAAGTAAAAAAAGGTAAAAAAATGAAGATATTAAGAAAATTAGGAATAATTTGCTTTTTGATGGTTAATTTATCTGCTGTTTCAGAAAATTCTATATTTCCAGATGATATGGAAGCAGAGGAAGCATTATTTTTAAGAAGGATTGTAGAATTTTGGCAGGAGGGAGAAAAGGTTTTAGTAAAAAAAGAGATTGAAAAATATTTAAATGAAAAAGATAGCACTCCTCTTTTTGATTCCCTTTATGCTTTTTTAGGAGAGATTTATATTGAAGAAAAAAATTATGATAAGGCTATAGAAAATTATAAAAAGATTACAAATAAAGATGTAAAAGAACAGATTTTTATAAATTACATTCAAGCTCTTTATGAAGAGAAAAGATATGAAGATTTATTAGAAAAAGAAAAAGATGTTCCTAATTTTTTAAATTCTTCGGATAGAGATATATATTATTTTTTAATTGCTGATTCTTATTTAAAGAAAGCTTCTTTTTCTGAAAAACAAGAAGATAAGATTAATTTTGCAAAAAAGGCAGAAGAGTATTTTGAAAAATTTGAAGATAAAGAAAAATTTTTGGAGGCATTAGCAGAGACACAGGATATTTTAAAAAATTATGAACAGTCTGCAAAATATTATTTAAGATTAGCTGAAAAAAATGTAGATAAAAAAGAGATATTTTTATTTAAAGCAGCTTTAGCTTTTTCTCAATTTGATAAAGAAAAGTCGATAGATACTTTTTCTAGAGTTATTTTTATTGGTAAAGAAAAGGTCCAAGAAGCTTCTTTTAATAAGATGATCTTGCTTATAGAGGAAAAAAAATTTAGAGATTTTATTTTAGCGAGAGAACAATTAGAGAGCAATTTAAATGAAAAAAATAAAAGACTTTTAAATTTTTTAGTTGGAAAAAGCTATTTTGAGCTCAAAGATTATAAAAAAGCTAAAGAGTATCTTAAAAATTTTTTAGAAAAAAAGGATAATGGAAAAAAAGCATTATGTTCTTTGGATATGCTGATAGTTTGTGCTGAAGAGGAGAAGGAAGAGGCTTTATTTGATTATATAATAGAAAAATATGAAAAAAATTTTTCAAAAGAAAAAAATTTACCTAAAATATATTTTGCTAGAGCTTTATTTTATAAAAAGAGCGGAGATTTTAATAAAGCTAAAAAGGATTTTGAAACTATAGAAAAAAATTTTACAGATTTTACAAATCAAGATTATATGTTAGAGACAGCTCTTTTTTATTATGAAAGAGAAGATTATTTAACAAGCAGGATAAAATTTAAACAGTTTATTGATAAATATAGCGATCATAAAGATATTTTATTATGTTGGCAATATCTTATAAATTCTTCTTTGAAGATGATGGATCATATAAAAGAAGATCAAATAGTAGAAGCAAAAAATGTTTTAATAAAGGATATAGAAAATTATCTCCAAAAAACAGAAAATAAAGATTTAAGAATCCATCTTGCTAAATTAAAATATGAAAATAAAGATTACGATTCAGCTCTTTTAGAGCTTCAAATAGTTTTTGATAAATATAAGAAAGCAGAAAATGATCCAGAAGCTAATCTTATTTTATCTTTATGTTATAAATATAAGGGAGAGTTAGAGAAGTTTTGTTTTTTTGCAGAGAAAGCGTTAGCTTTTGATATTAAAAATAATTTAGATATTCTCAATATTAGGCTAAATCTTTTTAATGTTTATTTAGATCTTTCAGAAAAAAATAAAGAATTATCTAAAAATTATTTAGAAAAAGCTTCAGAACATTTATTCAGCATACATAGATTAAAAAAAGAGATTATTAGCTTAGAAAATATTATTTGGTTAGGTAATTATTATTATTCTAAGGTAAAAGGGTATATGGAAGAGAGATGGGATGCTGATTTGGATGAGAAGGGAGAGATAAATGATTTATGTAATAGAGCAATTTCAGTTTTGGAAGATTTAAAAGATGACTATCAAAAAAATAAGGTAGAAGCTTTTTTTCAGCTGGCAGATCTTTATGGGTATAAAAAAGAGTTTGAAAAAAAGAAAAATTTTTTAGAAGATTTCATAAAAAAAATTTTTATATCTAAAACACAAAAGGGTTTTAATAAAAAGGAAAAAACTAATTTATTAGAAAAGGTTTATTTTGAATTAGCTATGCTATTTCAAAAATTAAATGAAAGAGAAGATGCTATTAAGTATTTTGAAAAGATTATTCATTTAAATAAACATTCTTATTATGAGAAGGCTTCTATTCTTTATTTATCTAGACTTGATCTTTTGAAGATTGCAAAAAAAGATTTAAATTTAAATAATTCAAAAGTTATTAAAATTTTAAGTAATTTGAAAAATTTAAAATTAAATAAAAATTTAAAAGATGAACCTATTCATCTAGAAGCAGCCTTAGATTATATAGATTTACAATATAAAATTGATAAGAATGAAGAAAAAAAATTAAAACTATTAATAGGAGTAAAAGAGGATTTTTTATCAGATAAAGATCTTATTTCTAAGGATTATCAGTTAAGTAAGGATTTATATCCTAAAAAAGCAAAGCTTGTAAAAGCTTACCTTTCTTTTATTGATGCTGAGATAGACTATACCTTAGCAAAGTTAGGAAAATCAGATATAAATAAAGTAGAAAATCTTTATAAGGATATGATATCTAATAATCAAGTAGTTAGTCCTTACATAAATAAACAAATACAGAAGAAATTATCCAATATTTGTTTAAAAAAAGATGAAAATAAAAAATTATGAAAAAAGGTAGAATTAAATATTTTTCAATATTAGTATTTTCTATTTTCTTTTCTTTAATTATCCATTTTGGAGTCATATTTTTTTTGTATAAACATTTTCTTTCTTTTTATAAAACTATCTGTTCTGATTTTAAGGGCAAAAAAGTTTTTATGGATGAAGATAAAATCTTATCTTTTACCTTTGATTTAAAGAGTGTTAAGAATAAAAAAAATGGCAAGGTAATTGCAAGGCTTATACCTGAAAGAGAGAGAAAAATAATAATCTCAAAAGAGATATTTTCATCTAAAATAGATAAAATTTCTTCTAATTTTAAATATCAAGGAGAAAAATATTTAAAAGAAAAAAAATTGCTAGGATATGAGAAAAAAGAATTTATAATAGATAGAGAAATTAAAAATAATTTTCAAAACATTGTTTCTGATTTAAAAAAAAATATTTTTCATATCTCTAAAAAAGAAAAAATAGATACTATTTTAAAAACCTATCCTCTTTTAAAATTAAATAGTAAAAATATTTATCTTGATAATAAGATAGATTTACCAAAGGAAAAGATTTCTTATAAAATTAAATTAGATATAGATGTTGAAAAAAAGATAAAAAATATTTTTTTTAAATTAAAAGAAAAGATGTTTAAAATAAAAGGAGAGAAAAAATTTTTATTTCCTTATAAAACAATTTTTCCTTCCTTAAAAGACTTAAATACTATTTCTCTTAATGATGAATTTGAATTGAATGTAGAATATGTCAAAATAGATGATGGATATGTTTTTGCTATTATTTTAATACCTAATTTAAAATATGATAGATTTAAAAGATTAAAACAAAATTTTTGGTTTTTAATCGATTCTTCTAATTCTATTCAAAATAAAAGGCTTAATATTACAAGGCAGGCAGTTCAAAGTAGTTTATCGATTTTAAAAAAAGAGGATGATTTTAATATTTTTACATTTGATAATAAGATGAAACTGCTTTTTAGTAATAAAAAAAGGCTTTCTAATTCAAATATCAGTAGAGCTAAAAAGTTTTTAATGGAGATGACATTAGGTAGTTTTTTTTCTTCTACTAATTTTTTTATCCCTTTTAACAGAATATCTAAAGAGTTGGAAGAAGAAGATATAAATAATGTTATTTTCTTATCAAATGGAGAGGGATGGAATAAATATAAACATAGAAGGTTGATTAAAAATTGGACAGATTCTAATAAAGACTTTGCCTCTCTTTATACCTTAGCTTTAGCTGAAGATAAAGATACTTCTATTTTAGATATTTTTAGTAGTTTAAATAGGGGTAAATTGATTACTTCAACTACTTTAAGAGGAATAAAAAGACATCTTTTTAAACTTATTAAAAATTTAGAATATCCTATTTCAAAAGATGTAACTACCAAAATATATGGAGAAGATATTGAGTTATTTTACCCTCAAAAAGGTATTCTTTATTTAAGCCAGCCTTTTATTTTACTGGGGAAGAGTGATAAATTGGAAGATTTTACAATTTTTATTCAAGGTAAAAATATAGATAAATGGATAAATATTAAGAAAAAAATTTCTTTTGATAATACTAGAAAGGGCACTTTATCTTTAGAAAAAAAATGGGCTAAAAGTAAAGCACAAAAATATTATAATTTATATCTTGCTGAAGAAGATGTAGTTTATTTAAAAAAAGCTGAAAAAATTTTAAAACCATTAAATATATCAACAGCATTTAGATGAGATTGCATATTACAGGAGGAAAATTTAAGGGTAAAAAAATTAAATCTATTAATAAAATACGTCCTACTATGTCTAAAGTACGAGAAGCTTTTTTTAATATTTGTAGAGAAAAAATAGAAAAAGCATTTTTTTTAGATCTCTTTGCTGGTTCTGGGATAATGGGATTAGAAGCTTTAAGTAGAGGAGCTTCTTATGTAGTTTTTGTTGAAAAAGATATTAAAGTTGTAAGGTGTATAAGAGAAAATATTTGTTCTTTACAGGTAGAAAAATTTACAGATGTTATAAAGGAAGATATTTTTGTAGCTTTACAAAAAATAAAAATGTCTTTTGATATTATTTATTTTGATCCTCCCTTTAAATATTATGAAGATAAAAATTTTTTAAATAAAATTATCATTTCCTTAGAAAAAAGTTTTGTTTTGAAAAAAAATTCTTATATTTTTTTTGAAGCTCCTAAGAATGTTGAAATTCCTTATATGATAAAAGATGTAAAAGAAAAAAAATATGGTGGTAGCAGTTTATTTTTTTTAAAAAAATAAAATTTTTTTTGACAAAAACTTGTAAAATTTTTAAAGATATAAAGAAACTCTGTTGATAAGGTTTACTTAGATAATAATTAGAGTTTTTCAATTTTTGATATTATGGGATCATGACGCTGAATTGATCTTCTTTAAGATCTTTTTGGGGAACGTTCCCTCCTAAAAAAAGGATTGAAAGACATTATCTAACTCCTTTTCAACGGAGTTTGTTTATTTGAGATATTTTTTAAAGTATGAACACTTAACTCTGAAAAGCATATAGGGTTATTTGTCTTAGACAAAGTGTAAAATTAAGTTCTGTCTATTACATAAAACGTAACTACCAATCCTTCCTACAGGTAAAGTCATATGCATGCAAAAAAAATTTTATATATTTTGCTGCACAAATAATTGTTTTTGTTGAAACATAGCCAGCGGCGGTTCCTAAAGGAGTTGTAATAGACTTTAAATTTTGCTTGCTTATAGCATTTGTTTTGATATAAGAATTTAAGTAAAATCCAACAACTCCTCCAACTGTTGTTCCAAAGCATTCTAGAACAGCTTCTGTTTTTGGTTTCTTCATATCTTTAATCTCATGTCGATTAAAAATTCCTGATAGTGGATCCGGCCAATAAATAGAAGGTGAGTTTATGTTACATGCCATAATTTTCTCCTTATAAGTAAAAATGTTAAAAAAATATGTTTGCATAATTTTAAATTTTTAGCAAAAGTAATTTTAGGGTTCTTTTCTTTTTTAATTCTTTTATTATCACTTTTACATGCTGAAAATTTTTCTTCTAAAGAAGAGTTTAAAGTGGCCCCATTGTCAAGACCAAAAAATAAAAAATTTAGCTCATCATTTCTTATACTCAAAAATTCTATTTTTTGAAGATGAAGAGTCAAAAAAAGAAGGAAGAATGGAGTCTTTTTTAACAAAAGATTCTTTGAAAATTTTTAATGTTTTGAAGATAGAAGACAAAAGAAAAACAATGATAAACTGAAAATGTTGTGCCTAAATTTTAGTTACTAAGTTCTTAAGAATAAAAAACTAAACTCTCAAAGTGTCGAAGTCAGGTGCAACAGTCATTTTTTTTAAATTTGTTATTATCTTATCTATAAATTCTTCCTTATTTTGAAAAAAGTTTTGTAAATTACATAAAAAATTATTATGATCTCTATCTTTTCTATATTTAGGAGTTTTTTTTGGTATTAAAAGAAGATCCATATTTTTTTTTTCAAAATCCCAAAGAAAACTAGTATGATGAAGCCATTTATCTTTTTTAATATATTGAGCACTGCCAGCAAATTTATTTTTTTTAAAAACATAATCATTTTCTATTAATTTAAAATATTTAGATTTAAAAATTTTTTTATAAAAATTTTCTGACCATTTAAAAATTTCTTCAGGATAAGAAAAATTTAAATTTTTTTTAGAAATGATAAATGTTACAAAAATTGTATTTTTATCTACTATAACACTACCCCCTCCTGTAAATCTTTTTATTATAGGAATTTTATTTTTTTTTATTAATTCCATATTGACATGAGAGTTTATATCATTAGAAACTCCTAAAACTATTGTTTTTTCAGTTCCTTCATTGATAATACACCAAGAGTCTTCTCTTTTTTTAAAGATATATTCTTCTAATTGCAATTGTTTTAAAATATTTAAATTTTTTGTTTTTATTAGATTTATTTCCATTAATATCCAATATCAGCTACATCCTCAATAGCAACAAAGCTATATTTAATTCCTGAGTATGTCGAAATTTTAAAAAACATAATTGTACTTGAATTTAATAAATTTATTTCTAAGATATTGGAAATAGTAGAACCATCTTTTAATTTAAAATATATACTATTCGTTGTTTTGTCTGCTTTTAATATATTGTAAGCTTGTAAATAATCTTGAGCACGTTCTCTGTAAGGTATTTCCATAGTAGTTAATAGAGAATTGCCACAAGAAGCTTGTGCATTTTGAATATACAAGATATTCAAAAAGATTATGAGAAAAAAATATTTTTTCATTTTTACTCCTTTATTTTAATATTTTTTTGTTTTTTGATAGCTATCATTAAAACAAATAAGTCTGCATGAGATATTCCAAGGCGGGAAGCTACAGATAAATTTTTAGGAGAAAAATTTTTTAGTTTTTCTATAGCTTCTTTTTTCATTCCTACTATTTTGTCATAACAAAAATTTTTTGGGATATTTATTTTTTCTAGTTTTTTTAATTTTTCAATATCTTTTTCCTGTTTTTTGATATAACCCTTATATTTTATCTCTGTTTCTATTTGATTATTTATGTCCTTTGAATAGTTTTTTATATCTTCTGGGTATGATGATCTTAGATTTTCATAAGAAAAGGTTGGTCTAGATAATATTTTTGATAAAGAGACTCTATTTGTTCCTATAGTTCTAAATGTTTTTTCTAATCTTAAAATCTCTTTATTTATTATTTCTTTTTTTTCTTTTATTTTTTCATAAATTTTTTTTGACATAAGATTTTCTTCATAAGAGATAGAAAAGAGTCTTAAATCTGCGTTGTCATGTCTTATTAATAATCTATGTTCAGCTCTACTTGTAAAAACTCTATAAGGTTCTTTTATCTCTTTAGTAGTTAAATCATCTATCATAACACCTATGTAACTTTGAGATCTTTTTAAATAAAGAAGCTTTTTTTTCAAAACACTATTTGCTGCATTAATACCTGCTACTATTCCTTGTCCTGCAGCTTCTTCATACCCTGTAGTTCCATTTATTTGTCCTACTAAAAATAGATTTTTTATTAGTTTAGTTTCTAAGGTATGATAGATCTGTCCACTTTCTACATAATCATATTCTATTGCATAGGCTGGTCTTATCATTTTTACTTTATTTAATCCTTCTATGCTTTTAATTATTTTTAATTGTATTTCAATAGGCATAGAAGAAGAAGCTCCATTTATATAAAATTCATCGGTATTTAACCCTTCGGGTTCTAAATATATTAAGTGAGTATCTTTATGAGGGAATTTTTTTATTTTATCTTCTATAGAAGGACAATATCGTGGCCCAATTCCTTGTATTTTCCCAGAAAATAGAGCAGATTTTTTTAAATTCTCGGTAATTATTTTTTTTGTTTCTAATGATGTATTGGTGAGATAGCAATCTACTGTTTTTTTTTGTTTTTTTATCTTAGTAAAAGAAAATTGAATATTTTTTTCACTTGGCTGTTTTTTTAATTTAGAAAAATCTATGCTTTTCCCATATATTCTAGGAGGGGTTCCTGTTTTTAATCTACCAATTTTAAAACCTATTTTTTTTAAAGAGTAGGATAGGTTTTCTGAGGAAGGCTCGGGATTCCTTCCTCCGTTAAAAGAGATATTACCAATAAATATTTTTCCATTTAAAAAGGTCCCAGTACTTAAAATTATGGCATCAGCATAATAGTTAATGCCTTCTTTAGTACTAACTCCTATTGCTTTGTTTTTTTTAACTATCAATTCTTCTACAAGATGCTGTTTTATTTCTAAATTTTTTATTTTTTCTAAATAGTTTTTCATCTCTTGATGATAAATATTTTTATCTATCTGAGCTCTTGGAGATCGAACAGCAGGTCCTTTGCTAGAATTTAACATCTTATAATGTATCGCAGCTTTATCTGTTATTATGGCTATAAGACCACCAAGTATATCTATTTCTCTTACAATATGACTTTTTGCTAATCCTCCAATAGAAGGATTACAACTAGGTTTAGCTATTGTATCTACGTTCATGGTTAAAAGAAGAGTTTTTACACCCTTTTTTGCTGCAATATGAGCAGCTTCGCAGCCTCCATGTCCTCCGCCTACTACAATAACATCAAAATTTTCTGGGTAATTCCACATAAAATGTTTTATTTCTTTTTATGACGATCTCTTCTTCTTCGTTTTTTTCTTTTATGTTTAGCAATTTTTGATTGTCGTTTTTTTTTTACTGATGACATTTTTTCCTCAAAAAAGTGATCTTAATAGTAATAAAAAATTAATAAAAAGTAAAACAAATTAATAAAATTTTTTGAATAATCCAATAGAAATATTTTTGGTATTTTTCTATTCAGAATCTTGAAACAATCTAAAATAAAGGATCTATTGTTTGATTCAAATATTTTTTACTAATATCAACAAAAATTTTTTTTTATGAAAAAGCAAAAAAGAAAGCCAACGATTAAAATCGTTGGATGAATTTTTTAAAAAAAAATCTTGAATTATATGTTTTTAATGCATATATTTTTTTTATGAATAAATACAATAAAACAAAAACAAGTGTTTTTAATGTTGGGTATCACTTAATATGGTTCCCAAATATCGAAGAAAAACCTACCTTATGGACCAGATCTTATTATTTAGAAAGTGTAGGACATATATCAGAAAATATATAAAAAATCAGAAGAAAGTATGATAAAG
>Ga0111177_124_pt1 | contig 17532 bp, 17 predicted proteins | sample DeeMarSWOR324_28_FD_80230 | JGI IMG/M metagenome (GOLD analysis project Ga0111177, IMG submission 80230) | Chlamydiae bacterium SM23_39
GAAAAGATTTTTAATGAAGGATATAAATCTGATGCATTTAGAAAAATTGCAGAAGCATATGCAGAAAAAGGAGATTTTACAAAAGCATTAGAAATAGCAGAAAAGATTTCGGATAATTATTGGAAATCTTATGCATTTAAAGAAATTGCAGAAGCATATGTAAAAAAAGGAGAATTAGAAAAAGCATTAGAAATAGCAGAAAAGATTTCTAATGAAACAAATAAATTTTATGCATTTAGAGAAATTGCAGAAGCATATGCAGAAAAAGGAAATTTTACAAAAGCAGAAGAAATAGCAGAAAAAATTTCTAATGAAACAAGTAAATCTTTAGCTTTTAAATCAATTGTAGAAGCATGTATAAAAAGTAAAAATTTGAGAAAAGCAAAGGAAATAGCAGAAAAAATTACTGATAATCATTATAAATCTTTAGCTTTTAAATCAATTGCAAAAGCACATATAAAAAATAAATGATTTGAAAACATATTTATAATTGAAAATTAAAAGTTTTGAAATTTTTTATTTATCTATGTTAATATAATTTTTATTAAAATTAAACTATTATGGAAAAATATGATCATGTAAAAATAGAAAAAAAATGGCAAAAATATTGGGAAGAAAATAAAAGTTTCAAAGCAACTATAGATCTTTCTAAACCTAAGTTTTATATATTAGATATGTTTCCTTATCCATCAGGAGCAGGTTTACATGTAGGACATGTGACAGGTTATACAGGTACTGATATTATTGCTAGATATAAAAGATGTGAGGGATTTAATGTATTACATCCTATGGGATGGGATAGCTTTGGCCTTCCTGCAGAACAATATGCTATAAAAACAAAAACCCATCCTGCTGTTACCACTAAAAAAAATATTGATACCTATAGAAGACAGTTAAAAGCTTTAGGATTTAGTTATGATTGGGGTAGAGAAATAGCTACAAGTGATTCTTCTTATTATAAATGGACTCAATGGATTTTCACAAAATTATATAAAAAAAATTTAGCATATGAAGCAGAGGTTAATGTAAATTTTTGTCCAGAACTTGGAACTGTTTTAGCAAATGAAGAGGTAGAAAATGGTAAAACTAAAGAAGGTGGATATCCTGTGGAAAGAAAGCCTTTAAAACAGTGGATATTAAAAATAACAGAATATGCAGATAGATTGATATCGGATTTAGATTTGGTTGATTGGCCAGAAAATTTAAAAAAATTACAGATAAATTGGATAGGGAAAAGCAAAGGAGCAAAAATTGTTTTTGTAGAAAAAGATACTAAAGAAGAGATAGAGGTATTTACTACAAGACCTGATACTTTATTTGGAGCAACCTATTTTATACTAGCTCCAGAACATCCTTTAATTTCAAAAATAACTAAAAAAGAATATAAAAAAAAGGTAGAGGAATACAAAGAAAAAACATCTTTTAAAAGTGATTTAGAGAGAACAGAGCTAGCTAAAGAAAAAACGGGTGTTTTTACAGGAGCCTATGTTATCAATCCAGTAAATAATGAAAAAATTCCTGTTTGGATTTCAGATTATGTTCTTATGAGTTATGGTAAAGGGGCAGTTATGGCGGTACCAGCTCATGATGAAAGAGATTTTGAATTTGCTTTTAAATATGATTTGCCAGTTAAATGTGTTGTTGAGCCTGATATAGATGATATAGAAGAGGAAAAAGGAATATCAAAAGAAGAGATAAAAAAACAAATTTTAACTGGAAGTAGATGTTGGATAAAAAATGGAAGAGTTTTTGATTCTGAAAATGACAGTCTATCTTTAAATGGATTAAAAGTTGAAGATGCAAAAGCAAAAATAACTTTTTGGTTAGAAGAAAACAAGAAAGGGGAGATGGCTGTTAGTTATAAACTTAGAGACTGGCTTTTTTCTCGACAGAGATATTGGGGGGAACCTTTTCCTATTTTGCATTTTGAAGATGGAACAAAGAGGGTATTAGATTTAGATGAACTACCACTAAGACCTCCAGTTTTAGAAGATTATAAAAGTCCGGGAGATGGAAGAAGTCCTATTGAAAGAGCTGAAGAATGGGTAAATATAATAGACAAAAAAACTTCTAAAAAAGCTAAAAGAGAGACTCAAACTATGCCTCAGTGGGCAGGATCTTGCTGGTATTATCTCCGTTTTTGCGATCCTCTTAATGAAAAAGAAGCATGGAGTAAAGAAAAAGAAAATTATTGGATGCCTGTAGATTTATATGTAGGAGGGTCTGAACATGCTGTCCTACATCTATTATATGCAAGATTTTGGCATAAGGTACTTTATGATTTAGGATTAGTTCATACTAAAGAGCCTTTTTTTACATATAGATATCAAGGTGTTGTTACTGCGCCTTCCTACAAATTAAAAAATGGAGAATATGTTTCTCCAGAGGAAGTTGTAAAAAAAGAAGATCAATATTTTAATAAAGAAGGAAAAATTTTAATTTCTCAAATAGAAAAAATGAGTAAATCAAAATCAAATGGAGTAACACCTGATGATATGATAGAAGAATTTGGAGCAGATTCTTTAAGATTATATGAGATGTTTATGGGGCCTTTTGATAAAGAAAAAATATGGAATACAGATGCTGTATTTGGTTGCAAAAGATTTTTAAATAGATTTTATAATTTGCTATTTTCAGATAAAATAACAGAAAAAGATAATGAAGAAGCTTTGAAATTAGGACATAAATTATTAGATGGAGTATCTAAAGATATAGAAGCAATGCAGTTTAATACTGCTATATCTAAAATGATGGAATTTATTAACTCTTTTTCTAAATTAGATTCATATCCAAAGTCTGTTTTAAAAATAGCTATACAGATGTTATATCCCTTTGCTCCACATATAGCCGAAGAAATGTGGCAACAAATAGGAGAAAAAAATTCTTTAACATATCATCCTTGGCCTAAATTAGAAAAAAAATACTTGGAAGATGAGATGGTCTATTATGTAATTCAAATAAATGGAAAGGTAAGAGAAAACTTATATCTTTCAAAAGATAGAACAAAAGAGGATATATTCGATATAGCTAAACAACAACCAAAGATAAAAAAATATTTATTAAACAATGTAATAAAATTAGTTTTTGTACCGAATAAATTATTAAACATAGTTATGGAAAAAAAATAGATGTTTTCTTTTTTTTATAATGTATTTTTAGCTATTTATTTCTTTTTAAATTTTTTTAAAATTTTTAGAAAAAAAAATTCTCATTTTTTAAAAAGGATTTTTTATAAAAAAAAATATTTTCAAATAGAAAAAGGAAAAAAAATTATATGGATGCATGCTGTGTCAGTAGGGGAGGTAAAAGCTATAAAAAAATTAGCTTATTTTTTGAAATGCTCAAAAAATTTTAATAATATTTTTTTAATTATTTCTACTATTACCAAAACAGGAAGTAATGAAGCTAAGAAAACTATTTTTTTTGCGGATAGGCATATCTATTTACCTTTTGATCTTTCTTGGATAGTTAAAAGAGTTATAAACTTAATAAAACCTGATCTGGTTATTCTTTCGGAAACAGATTTTTGGTATAATTTTTTAAGATTTTCTAAAAAATATGCTAAAATAGTTTTAGTGAATGGAAAAATTTCTGATCATTCTTTTTATTGGTATAAAAAATTTTCTTTCTTTTCGAAAAAAATGTTTTCTTTAATAGATCTATTTTGTTTGCAAAATGATGAATATAGAGAAAAGTTTGAAAGATTAAAAATAGATAAAAATAAAATTAAAGTAACTGGCAATTTAAAATTTTCGAATATAGAAAAAAAACTATCTCCAGAAGATTTAGAAAGATATAAAAAACTATTTAAAATAGAAGAAAAAGAAAGAGTTATTACAATAGCTTCTACTCATGAAAAAGAAGAAGAGTTGATATTAAAAAAAATAGATTTAAACTATAAAATATTATTGGTGCCAAGACATCCAGAAAGGTTTATTAAAGTAGAAAATATTTTAAAAAATAATAATATTTCATATTGCATTTTTTCTGATATTAATAATTTAAAAAAAGAAGATAAAGTTGTTTTAATAGATAAGATGGGAATTTTAAACATATGTTATCAGTTAAGTGATCTAGCAATAGTTGGAGGTAGTTTTGTAGAAAGGATAGGAGGTCATAATATTTTAGAACCTGTTTTTTTTAATAAAACAGTATTTTTTGGACCTTATATGGAAAAGCAGAAAGATTTAAAAAAAATAGTTATAGATAATGGATATGGAAAAGAGGTTAAAATAGAAAGTTTAAATAAAGAAATTTTATCTTTTTTTAAAGATTTTTTGTCTTTTCAAAAAAAATTAAATATTGAAAATCAATTAAAAATTCCTTTAAAAAATACTCAAAAATTTTTAGAAAATTTTATTTAAAAAAAATCTTTTTGTAAATTTTATTTTCATGTAATATATGTTTATCGCGGGGTGGAGCAGTGGTTAGCTCGTTGGGCTCATAACCCAAAGGTCATAGGTTCGAATCCTATCCCCGCCATTTTTATTGGCGGCATAGCTCAGCTGGTTAGAGCACCGGAATCATAATCCGGGTGTCGTTGGTTCGAGTCCGACTGCCGCTAAGGTTTTAAGCTTTTGTTTGACAGTTGATTAAGAAGGAAGTAATAGTAATTAATTTTGTAACTATTCAGTGATTTTTTAAGAATCATTTATAAAATCTGGATGTTTTAGATCTATAGAGGGAGCAATAATGTTTTGCCGAATTAGAGGGTTTTTATCTACCTGTAGGAAACAAGGTATAAAAGCTGCTCAATTTTGTCTGTTGTCAGCTTTAGCGTTTAATTACCAAATACTTGAAGTAATATTTTTAAATTTTGCTCTAAATCGCAAATGAGGGGTTGCGCAAAATATCCTAATTTTTTATAATAGGAATTATAAAAGGAGGTTTTTATGGCTACTAAGTCAACAACAAAGCTTTCCATAGAAATGCCAACAAAAGAGCATAAAAAGTTAAAAATTTTAGCAGATGCTATGGGAATATCTTTAAAAAATTTTGTATTAAATGCATTAGAATATGTACTATATCCTAATAAAAAACCCAACAAAGAAACAATAAAAGCAATAGAAAAAATAGAAAGGGGGGAAGGGCTTATTCATTGTGATAGCATTGAAGATTTTTGGTATAAAGCTGGAATTAGAGAATGAAGTTAAAAACTATTTTTTTAAATTCATTTAAAAAAGAAATTAAAAAACTTAAAAAAAATGGAAGAAATTTTTCTAAAATAGAAGAAGTTTCGGCTATTTTAATTTCAGGAAAAAAACTACCGGCCAAATATAAAGAACATAAATTAAAAGGAAATTATGCTGGATATTTGGAATGTCATATAGAACATGATTGGCTTCTCATTTACAAAAAAACTAAAACCACTATTACTTTTGCAAGAACAGGAACTCATTCAGATCTTTTCTAAAAAATTTGGTGTAATTTTAACACATCTTTAACATATCTAGATCCTGTATTTACCATTAGATATAGCTATGGAATTGAGTTAAAATATTTTTTTAAAAAATGTTAATCTGAACACTTGCGCATATGTACATAATATATTATAACGGAGGATATTATGAGTGCTAATACAACTAGACTATCTGTAGAAATCTCTAAAAATGAGCATAAAAAATTAAAAGTTTTGGCAGATATAAATGGCTTAACTTTAAAAGAATTTATTCTTGCTGTTCTTGAACCTGTTCTTTATCCCAAAAAGAAGCCTAATAAAGCTACTTTAAAAGCAATAGAAGATACAGAGAAGGGTATTGGTTTAAAGACTTATAAAAATATTGATGAGATGTGGGAAACGCTTGGGTTAAATGAATGAAATTAAAAATACAAACACAAAGGAGCTTTGAAAGGAATCTTAAAAAAATGAAAAAGAGGGGAAAAAATCTTCTAAAATTAAAATCGATATTAAATATTTTGTCCGATGGAAAAAAAGTTCCAGAAAAATATAGAAATCATAAATTGGTAGGTAATTATTAGATTTTTTAAGTTTTTGCCTGTTAGGTTCTTATAATAATAAACACAAGCTAAATTGACCTTTATTATATAATCTAATATAATCTTATATAGTTAAAATAAAGGATTCATCATGGTAAAAAAACGTTTTGATCAAAGACTAAAATCAATTTCCTCACAGCTATGGACAAAAATAGCACAAATAGATGAATTAAAAGGTAGATGGATTGCCGGAGTTCAATTAAATACTCATGTTTTAGCTCGTTTAAAACGTTCTACTCTTATTACATCTACCGGAGCCTCAACTCGTATAGAGGGAGCCAAATTATCAGATGAAGATATTGAAAAACTAATGCGAGGTTTAGATGTTCAAAGGTTTACTGACCGAGATAAACAAGAAGTTAAAGGTTACTTCGAACTACTTGAAAATGTTTTTAATGCATGGAAATCAATTAAATTTTCAGAAAATGCAATTAAACATTTTCATAAGGAACTTTTGAAATATGTACAAAAAGATAAGACACATAGGGGAGAATATAAAAAGACAGAAAATAAAGTACATATGATAGATAAAGAAGGACAATCTATTGGAATTCTTTTTGATACAACAAAAGCTTATTTAATTCCAAAAGAAATGCAAGAATTATTAGTTGAGTGGACTCAAGAAGCCTTCAATGAAAAAATAATTCATCCTCTTTTGATAATTGCCAATTTTATTATTGAGTTTTTACAGATACATCCTTTTCAAGATGGTAATGGACGAGTTAGTCGTATTTTAACAAATTTGCTTTTACTCAAATCTGGTTATTTGTATATGCCTTATGTTTCACAAGAAAAACTTATAGAAGATAATAAACTCGATTATTATATGGCTCTTAGAAAAAGCCAAAAAACTTTTAAAACTTCTAAAGAAAATATTATACCTTGGTTTGATTTCTTTTTAGAGATATTATTTCAACAATCAAAAATGGCCATTTCATTACTTTCAGAAGAAAATATTGAGAAAATTTTATCTGTTAAACAATTAGCTGTATGGAAATATCTTCAAACAGTTGAAGAAGCTTCGCCAAAAGAAATAGAACAAAAAACAAAAATTTCTAGACCCACAGTTAATCAAATAATTGATAAATTAATTCGGCTGAAAAAAATTGAACGCCTAGGTCAAGGAAGAAGTATAAGATATCGAAAATTATAAATAAGAATTATTATATGAATACAAAATTATCAAAAATTTTCATATAAAAAATATTTAAAATCTAAAAATAACTGGAGAAATTCTTTCTTCTTCTGCTTTAAAATATTTTTTGCAAAATAATGCTGCTTTATGCGGCCGAAAAGATGAACAGCTAAAAATATCTATATGTACCGAATTTGTAGCATCTGCAAAATGAGCTGTTATACTAGATGTTTCAATAAGTTGCATTGCTGAAATACCCGCAACTCTTGGGATATCTCCAAAATGAACAACTACTGGTTCTCCATATGCTTTCATATTAATGGATTTAACAAGATCTTTCATAAATTTTTTTACATATTCAATATCTTTAATTAATTTTGGATCAGCTTCATACAAATCTATAGAACAATTCATTCCCCAAGGATTTTCTTCTGTATATCTACCGACTACTTCATCATCCAGTTTTTTAGATGATATTGTTGAAATTAAAAATAAATTTTTAAACATAAAACACCTCCTAAACACTTTATAAAGTATTTAAGAAATATAATGCAATTTTCTATTTGATAAAATATAAATCTTTAAAAAATCAATTTTATTATTTCTCTTGTTTATTTAACATAACATAAATTATCAGACTTAATTAAGATTGTCATTTTCATTAAAATTTTATATTTTTTAAAGAAATCTAATATCTTTTTCATCCCAGATCTATTTATTATATAAGAATAAGACCCATATCTTGCTCCTATCTGTCTAAAATCTTTAGAAATATTTTTACGATTTTTAAAAATTTTAGGATTAAAAGGAGAAAAATTAGGTCTTAAAGCATATGTTTTACAATTCACATATTTTCCCCTTCTATCTTTAGTATCTCTATCAGTGAAAAGAATATCCTAATTATTTTCTCCTACTAAACAGTTTAATCTTTCCATCATATTAGAAATAAATAAAATGAGGATTTTGTATTATATCTAAATCACCTTCCATTATCCAAACTCTTCATTTGAATCATATGCATCCTGCAAAACAGATAAATGGTTTAATATACATCCTATTTCGCCTTTTGTTATGCAATGATATTTACCTTTTCTATCTATTTTCTTAAAATATTTTTCTATATTTGAAAATATATTCGTAGAAATAAAAAAAATGAAAAACAAGAAAACAATTTTTTTGTAATTCATAAAAAATTTTTTATCAAAATTTTCTAAATAATAAACAAGTATTATTGATGGACATATTTGGAAGAAATTCGCAGTTTTCTTGAAGATAATTAATTGCTTTTGAAGTGGTATTCCAATTAGCATCATCAAACCAAATAAATCCACCTTTTTTTACCTTTGGCAAAAAATTTTGTACATCTAAAAAAGATTTTTGTTCTGTATGATTTCCATCAATATGTAAAATATCTATACTTTCATCTTTAAAAAAATTAACTGCGTTTTCTGAAGTCATTTTCATTATCTGACAAAAGGAAGAAAGTTTATTTATATTAATCATTTTTTTAAATGATTTATAAATTTTATTTAAGTTAATTTTATTCCACCAAATATAATTGGGATCATTTTTGTCATATCCTTCTACACATTCGTTATTTTCCCATGGATCTATTGCATAAATTTTTCCTTTATTCAAAAATTTTAAAGCCATAGCTGTTGGATATACAGAAGATCCTCCAAAAACTCCTATTTCAACACAAATTTCTGGTGAAGCGTTGTATATTAAATTCATCATTTTTTCAGATTTTTCTACAGTACACCATCCAGGAATTTTTTTTTGATAAAAAAATGTTTTTTTTTTGTATTTTTTCCAAGAAATATCTTCACTTTTTAAAAAAGTTGAAAAAAGAATAAAAAAAATAAAAATAGTTTTTTTCATCGTTAATCCTTTATTTTTTAAAGTTTTTTTAAACTCTTTAATAAAACATTTTTATCTAATGTTATTATTTTTACAGCACTATCATTTTCTCCACAAGAAAGATGGATCAAATTTTTCTCAACAACAAAACCACATGGAAATATAACTCGTTTTTTAGGACTTCCAGTATTCAAATAAGGAGAATCATACATCCCTTCAAATAAAATAGGATAATTAGAGATTGCTGTTATACGAAATGGAGGTTTTGCTTCAAAAGTATAAGCTCCTAAAAGATACCAAGTTATTCCCATTTTTTTATCTTTAAATGAGCTGTGAAAAAAAGTCAAATATTGATTTTCAGATATTTTTTTAGCAGGAGTCCCCCCTCTTAATATACCCCAAAACTTCCACCAAATCTTTTTTTGATATGCTGTTCTATTAGAAAATTGCAAATTAAGAAGTTCATTTTTTTTAGGATTAGGTAATTTAAAAATTTTATGAGGATTTATATAATATTCAAAATATATTTCTGGTTTATCATTTTCTATGTATTCAAAAGGAGTCCAATTTTTTTCAATGGGTTGTAAATTCAAGTCTAAATCTGTAGAATATTCAATTTTATAATTATTTAAATTTATTTTAGCTATTCGCATGGTTCTGCAGTTACAACTGTTAGTAAGTAGATCATTATATATTAAATAAGTATCTTTACCCACTGTAATAACTCTAGGATCTTCAGAATAATTACTACTTGTATTTATCTTTTTAAATTTTTTTTTCGTCTGATCAAAATTTTTGTCAAGTTCTACACATCCAATATAACTATTATAGGAATAAGGTGAGCTTATAGTTTTTTTATCATATCTAAAAAAAAGTAAATACCCTTCTTTTGAAGGATTTTTAATTATTGAAGCATTATAGGGTGCATATGCATTCCTAATAGAAATTGTTTTTGTTTGCAAAACCAATTTTTCTTGATTAGCTAAAGGTATATTTTGTAAATAAAGAGGTAAAGATATCTTTTCTAAAAGAGGCATACTACAATAAACTTCTTTTTTTGCTTTCGATACGTAAATCTTATAAGATTTTTTAAAATCTTTCAAAGATTTTATCTCTTTTGCACAAAACAAAAGAAAAGCTAAAAAACACAAAAAAACAATTGAAAATAATGATTTTTTAAATTTTTTCATAAAAATTCTTTTGTAAAAAGCAATTTTACAAAAAAAAAAAAAAAATTTCCATTTTTTTTTATAATCTAAAACTTCTGGTATTCAATTTGAGAGATCTTAATTGTATTTTATTTTATAAAATCTTCAAAAATTTCTTCTCTAACAAAAATAGCATTTCCCTGAAGCCCTGGAGTAAACCAATGAACAACTTCTTTAAATCCATGTTTAATTAAAAAACTTTTTAGTTCATGATATTGCACAGTTCCTTTTCTGAACATAAACATATTTGTCTCCGTATAAATTATTTTTACACTTTTTAAGATCTCCAAAGCTCCTTTCAATACTCTCAACTCTAAGCCTTCTAAGTCTAACCACATAAAATCAATATAATCTACCCTGTTTTCTGCACACCAATCATCTAATTTAACGCAAAGAACTTTAATCCTAGGTCCCATATAATGGATTTCCATATTTTTGGTGGGTTTCAAAACTGAACTAGCCCCTGCAAAACTAGGATCTTTTCCATAAGTCCCATGGCATACATAAAAAAGGACTTCACCATTAACATTGTTTACCGCTAACTGATTTGCCCAAACATTATCAAATCCTTGCACTCGGTTTTTAAGCTTTTCAAAAGAATCAGGGTTAGGCTCAAAAGTAATAATCAAACCATCTGGAAATTCGCTTGCAAACCTTACAGTATCGCTCCCGTCGAAACCTCCAGCTTCAAATATTACAGGAGTTTTTGTAAGGTATTTTTCAAATATCTTGAAATAACTTCCTAAGCATTCGGGATCCTTTGAATAAAGTTCTGGAAAGTTTTTTTTATATGCTGTTCTGAAATTTCTATTCATAGAAACCTTATGTGAATGTGCGGATACACAAAAAAATAAAAGCGCAAAAAATGTTATAAATTTTTTCATTTTTACTCCTTTAAAAAAATAATGATTAAATTTCATGATTTTAAAAATCAATAATTTTTTATAGAAAAAATTTTAGATGAAACTAATTTTATGCTATTCATAACTTTTTTTTTCATTTTTTATATTTATTTTTAAAAATTCTTCAACCATTAAAACAAGAAAACATTTTGATATTGCTTTGAATATTTCTGTTATTTTTTTTCATAAAATTGACTCTGATACATAAAAAATCTTTTTCCTAAAAACTATTTAATCTTTTCAAAAAATTAAATCATCATTTAATCTTGAGTATTAATTCTTATGAGGTTTTTATGAACATAATTTTGAATGCAAGAATGTTAAAAATAAGTTTTATTTTTCTTTGTTTTTCTTCACTGTTTGCTGGCTTTGAAAATTACATAAAAAAAGCAGAAGGAAAAACTTATACAAATAAAATAAGAAACATAGATTTCATATATATGATTAATCTTGATAAAAGACCTGAAAAATTTGAAAAATCATGCAAACAGTTGTATCCATATGGAATTTATCCATATCGTTTCTCTGCTGTAAATGGATGGGAGTTAACAGTCGAAGCAATCAATGATATAGGTTTAAAGTATAAACCTGGGATGGTGAGAATTATGTCTACTTGTTACCCACCAGATTATAATGGACAACCTAGACATGAGCTTTTTGGAAAAGATAAAAATTGTGGTTATTTTTGTCATTGCTTGGCTCCTGGAACTATAGGTATATTTTTAAGCCATATTTCTGTTTTACAAGATGCATATGATTCAGGATATGAAAGAATTTGGGTTATGGAAGATGATATAGAAGTTGTAAGAAATCCTAACATAATTCCAGATCTGATTGACGAATTAACCTTTCTAGTTGGTGATTGGGATATGTTTTTTACAGATGTGGACATAAGAAACAATTCTACAGGAAAATATGTGCCTTGCAAAGGATATGCTAAAAGACCTGATTTTGTTCCAGCAAATACTAAAAGATTTCATAAGAAAAAAAGAATAGGAAAAAACTTTAGAAAAATAGGAGCTAGATTTGGAGCTACTTCAATTATCTACAATAGATCAGGAATTGAAAAACTCTTAAATTTTTTTAAAAAATATGGTCCTTTTTTACCCTATGATATGGATAATTACATAGTTAATGGAATAAAAATGTACACTGTGTCAAAGGATATTATTACAAATAGAATTAATGCTCCATCAGATAATGGAACTCCTCCACCAGATGACTAAAGCATAGCTGAACCTTTAAAATTATAGATGCAAAAACCTTGATAATATTTGATAAGTAACAAAATTATGATATTAAAGCATTTTTTCCTACATAAATTTAATCTTCTAAACATAATCCAAAGGGTTTTAATACTCTTCTTAAAGTTTGTGGAGATTGAAAATACGAGAGAATTATCCCGTAGTTGGTGATAGGTATTTTAGCTTGCATAAGATCAATTATACGTGATTGCATTTTTTGTTGATCCAGCATACAGCCACCGCAATGTATAATGAGCTTATATTTTTGTAAATCCAAAAAATCCACTTCTCTACCAAAAGCATGTTCAATAATAATATTGTCTTTGCCATAAATGAAATTTAATTTTTTAGGCAATTGCACTGTACCTATGTCTTCTTTTATTCTGTTATGGTTACAAGCTTCAGCTATAAGTATTTTATCCCCCTTTTTAAGACTTTTTAAAACTTTTAATCCTTCTACAAAAAGGTTAAGCTTGCCCCTACTTACTATATCTGCCATAATGATGGAAAAGGTAGTTATTTCTAAACCTCTTGTCCAGGGATGAATAATATCTATAGCTTGAGAATCAGTAATTAAAAGTTTTAAATTTTGTTCTTGCAAAAGCTTTATGGTTTTTTGAAATCTTTTTTTTTCCTGTTCTTGTTGTTTTTTGTTAGGGTTTCTGGCTTTTATTAAGTCCATACGGTAAGCAAAAGTAGCAATATATCTTCTTAAAAAGTTTTCTTGAACATAAGCCTGAGGTCGTAAAAGCCTGTTACGAGGAGTCTCTTCATCCATGGGAATATTTAAAAAAACGGTATCCCCTACTTTCAGATGTGGTAAAAACTCGCTTTCTTGTTTATTCATTTGGAAATTATCTTCAATAAAAGCAATAATTTTTGCAGTATTTGATTTGCTTAAATCAACGATTAACTTGGGAGCATTATTTTCAAGTTTTCTTTCAATACTTTGAATCACTTCTTGGGTTTTTCGCACTTCATAATATCTTTTTTTATTTTCAAAGATATTATAAATGACAAAATAACTTTTTTTATAAATCTTGGCTAAGTTTAAAATCTCTTTAGCATATTTTAAATCAATAGGATTAAAAGGATCTATTATTAAAAGAATAAGATCTGATTCCTTAAGAGCCAAAATTGTTTTTATTTTTTTTTTCTTCCCTAAAATGCCTTTTTCATTAATTCCGGCAGTATCAAATAATTTAACTGGCCCTATATTATGCAACTCTATTAATTCTTTTTTTATATCTGCTGTTGTACCAGGCTTTTTATCAACAAGAGAACTTGTTTGTTGGGTGATGATATTCATTAAGGTAGATTTGCCCACATTTACTGCTCCGAAAATACCTATATTGATTCTAGTTAACATATTTTTTGCCTTTTGTAATAATGTAGAGGATCTCCCCATTGGTCAAAAGCCAATTCTCTACCTATTACTTGCATACGTTTTGTTAGATAATTAAGAAAAGTAGAAGAAGTCTCATCAATACAAGGCTTGTCAAGATAAAGAGAATAATCTTTACAATATTTTAAAGGAGTGACAATTGGCATAATAACATTAGCTCCAGCTTGAATAGCCAACTCTATACCTTTAGGATGCGATGCTTGCATAGCTGTAGTAGCAGCAATGTTTATATCAGGCATCATTAATCTGATAAGAACTATCATTTTTAAACAGAGTGAAAAACCATTTAAAGAAACTGTTTTTTTAAAAAGAGGAGTTTCTGGATGAGGAATATAGGGTCCCATGCCAATCATATCAATATCTATTTTTTTAAAAAAAAGAAGATCTTTTGCTAAATCTGTTATTGTTTGCCCATGTATTCCTATAATAATGCCTGTTCCTGTTTGGTATCCTGTTGATTTTAGAATCTCTAGACATTTAATTCTATTTTCATAGCTATGATTAGCTGGATGTAATTTTTGATAAAGTTGGGGATTGGAAGTTTCTATTCTAAGCAAATAACGATGAGCTCCTGCTTTAAAAAAGTCTAAATAGGTTTCTTTTCTAAGTTCTCCTAAACATAGAGCAATGCCAAGTTTGTTCTTTGTTTGTTTTTTTATTTTTTTTATTATTTTAATAATAAAAGCTATTCTAGAAGAAGAATTAACTTCTCCTGATTGTAGCATAATAGATCCATATCTGTTATTATAGGCCCAAAGAGCTGTGTTTATAATTTCTCTTTCTGTCATGCAATAGCGTGTCTTTTTATTCTCTTTTCTAAGACCGCAATAATAACAGTTTTTTTCACATATATTGGAAAATTCTATTAAGCCTCTTAAAAATACTTTTTTTAGGAAAAAACGTTTGGTAAGAGCTAGAGTTTTTTGAAAAAATATTTTATTTTTAGAAGAAAGAAGATTTACCAAATCTTCTTCAGAAAAATAAATCCCTTTGTCCATTTTTGATTTTCTCCAAATTTTTGCTAAGAGCTTCTTTACGTTTACTATTTGGCATTCTCACTAGTTCTTTTTGAATAGTTTCCCAACCTAATTTTTGCATGTCTATATCAGTATAGTCTATTAAGTATTCTGCAAAAGTTAAAAGTGCATTAGGATGACAATAATTTTGAATATTACCTTTTTTAGCAAATTCCATAAAAGCTTCACCAGTTCTACCTAAACGATAACATGCAGTACACCAGCTAGGAATAAAGCCTAATTGTACCAGTTCCCTAATAACCTCTTTTGTTGGTCGCATATCACTTAATGAAAACTGTCCATCTTTTTTTAAAGAGCTTTTACTATATCCACCAGGATTTGTTCTGGAACCAGCTGAGATTTGACTGATTCCTAAATGATAAAGTTCTTTTCTCATATTAGGAGATTCCCGGGTAGTTAATATCATACCGGTATAAGGAACAGCACAGCGAATAATAGCGACAAGTTTCTTAAAATCTCGATCATTTACAGAATAAGGAGGATTATTAGCCAGAGGGGTATTAAGAGCAGATTGCATTCTTGGTATAGAAATAGTATGAGGCCCAATATTAAATTTTTCATCTAAGTGTTTAGCATGAGCTAACAAAGCCAAGACTTCGAAACGATAATCATATAAACCAAAAAGAACTCCAATACCTACATCATCCATGTTAGCTTCCAAAGCACGATCCATGGTATTTAATCGCCAATCATAATCAGCTTTAGGTCCAGCCGGATGTACCTTTTGGTAGGTTTTTTTATGATAGGTCTCCTGAAAGAGAGTATAAGTTCCTATTTTTCCTGTAGCTTTAAGCTTTTTAAATTGTTCAATAGTAAGAGAAGGAATTTCTACATTTATTCTGCGTATTTCACCATGAGGTTTAGAGGTTACTCTAGAGGCAATTTCTACAGCTTTTATAAAATCTTCAAACGAATATTTAGGATGGTCTCCCATCAACATTAAAAGTCTTTTATGACCTTGCTGTTGTAATGTTTTAACTTCTGCTATCAGCTCTTTTTTAGTAAGCGCTTTTCTTTTCATGAGTTTATTTGTTGCTCTAAAACCACAGTAAAGGCAGCTTCCTTGACAAAAATTAGAAACATAAAGAGGCGCAAAGATTACAATTCTATTGCCATAAATAGACCGTTTTATAAAAAGCGCTGTATCAAAAAGTTTTTGCATAAGAGATTCATTAGAAGAATTGACATTTAATAGAATAGCCGTTTCCTCTGCTTCAAGGCTTTGAACATATTCAGAAGAATTTTTAAGGTTAACTGCATTATTTTTGGCCTTTTCCAAAATAGAGATAACCTTTTTTTCAGATTGACTATCTTCTTTTGTTTTTTCTAAAAGAAAATGAAGTTTTTTTTCATTTATCATGATAATACTAAAATAATTTAAACAAAAAATATTTTTATATTACAAACAAAGATATTACAAACAGAAAGAAAAGTAAATAAAAAATTTTAGGGAAATAAAACAATATTTTTTCATAAAATATAATTTATTATTTGGAGATATTGTTAAATGTTATGTTTCAGATTTTTAATTCATCCTTAAAATTTTCATAATTTATGCTACATTTTCTATTGTTTCAATAGCATCTATATATTTTGTACCTTTAATAATTTTTTCCAATAAATTATATCCTTGTATTTTCACCCATCTTTTTTGAGCAGTTATAGCTAACTTATAAACTAAAAATTAACATTTGTGGTCCTAATATGCCTCCAGTGCATTGCAGGAAAGTCATAAAATGCAAATAACACCTCTTTATCTTTAGTTAAGCATTTACATGCTTTATCATATTTTTCTGAATATATATTTATAAATGTTTTGTATATTTTTAAGGCTTCTTTTTTAGAAGGAGATAAATACATATCATGGATTAATCTTTTAGCATGTTTTTGCACACTTTTAGGCATTTTATTTAAGATATTTGCTGTTTTATGAACCCAACATCTTTGATGTTTTGTTTCTGGAAATTCTTCTTCTAAAGCACTCCAAAAACCAAGAGCTCCGTCACCTATTGCTAATAAAGGAGATTTATTCATCCCCCTATTTTTTAAATCCTGTAAAACTTCTTTCCATGATAGTTTGCTTTCTCTATGCCCATCATAAATAGATACAAGTTCTTTTCTGCCATCTAAGGTTACTCCTACAATTACCAAAAGACAAGGCCTATCTTTATCAAGACGGATATTGAAAAAAATTCCATCAGCCCATAAATATACATAATGTTTATCTGATAGATCTCTTTTTGACCAATCTTTATATTCTGATTCCCAAATCTTTTTTAACCTAACTATATTGGTAGGAGATAAACCTTTTGCTTTATCTCCTAATATACCTTCTAAAGCTTCTTGAAAGTTATTTGTAGAGATTCCTTTTAAATAAAGGATCGGTATTAAATTTTCTAAAGAAGGACATTTTTTCATATATCTTGGTAAAATAGAACTAGTAAATTTTATATTTTTACTTTTGTCTCTTATTCTTGGTTGTTTTATCTTTATTTTCCCAATACTTGATTGGATATTTCTTGTAGGAAGATATCCATTCCTGACTATAAATCTATTCCCTTTTTCATTTGTTATTGTTTTATGATTTTCAATAAATTCTAATACTTCATTTTCAATCGCTGCTTGCAACATTTTTCTAGCCCCTTCTCTTAAAATTTCTTCTAAAGGATTAGAATTATTTAGACTTTTATTGTCAAAATTTGTAATCATGTTATTTTTCATGAGTATTCTCCTTTTGTTTTTTT
>Ga0111177_128_pt1 | contig 17472 bp, 21 predicted proteins | sample DeeMarSWOR324_28_FD_80230 | JGI IMG/M metagenome (GOLD analysis project Ga0111177, IMG submission 80230) | Chlamydiae bacterium SM23_39
ATTAAAAACACTTGTTTTTGTTTTATTGTATTTATTCATAAAAAAAATATATGCATTAAAAACATATAATTCAAGATTTTTTTTTAAAAATTCATCCAACGATTAAAATCGTTGGCTTTCTTTTTTACTTTTTCGTAAAAATTCTAAAATATTTAATAAAGGTCCAGAGTTAAGTGTTGCTTTAAAATCTTTTCTATGAAAAATAGTTCTAATCATAAAAAAATTATAATAAACATTATAAAAAAATTCAATTTTTAATAATTTTTTAACATTAATTTGGGATAAAAAAAAATATTTAAAAAATAAAAAAAATTTTGAAATAAACAGATCAAAAAATTATAAGAAAAATTATGAGATATTCATTAGTAAAAAATTTTAAAATTATATTTTTTATATTTTTTATCATCTCTCCATCATTTGCATTTGAGCCAGTTATACTATCTGAAAAAAAAGATTTTAAAAAATCTCGAATTTATAAAAATATGTCTTTTTTCTATAAAAAAAAGAAAATACTTTTCTGTTTAAGTTTACCTTTAGAAAAAAAACATAATCTATCATCTATTATTGTTCTTGCAGGATTAGAAACAGGACAAGAAAATCTTAAATATATATTTGATAAAGGAAACTATGCATTTATAGGATATGAATATCCTTCAATATTAAAAAAAAAGAAATTTTCTTTTTCAGAAATTCTATCTTTAAAAAGGGAGACAGAAGCTATCCCATCAGAAATTTTAGAAATAACCGAATGGATAAAAAGTCAAAATTGGTCAAATAAAAAAATATCTATATGCGGTTTTAGCTTTGGAGCTATGTTTATACCATCTATATACCACCTTTCAGAGAAAAAAACCATTTCTCTTTCTCCCGGAATTATTGCATATGGAGGTGCCGATCTTTTCCCCATTTTTTATATAAACTTTCCAGGTTCTTCATTTACAAAATTTATAAAAGCTTCTTTAGCAACTCTTCTCTTCAAAAAATTAAAACCATCTTCTCATCTTCCCTATTTAAAAAATAATTTTCTAATAATCAATGGTAGAAATGATCCTTACATACCTTTTAAACAAGCACAAAAATTACAAAAATTAACACCTTATCCAAAAACCATTATAAATTTAGATACAACTCACCTATCCCCTAAAAAAACAGAACTATTAAAAACATTAAATATTATCTGCAAAGAATGGTTAGATCCATTTTTAAATCAACAACAATAATTTTTATCTTAAAAAGTATTTAGATTTATCTTTTTTTATCTTCTTTTTTATCTTCTATAGCTTCTTTTCTTCTCACTTTCCTTATCTTCTCTTCTTGATATACATATTTTTTTATCTTCTCTTCTTTCCAATGGTGGTTTACAAAAGGAATGGTCAATGAAATTAAAAATTTAAAAGAAGGCAATTTTTCATTTTTTGAAAAAATAATATTATTAAATATTATTTTTTCAGCTATATTTTTATCTTTATTCATACCAAAAAATTTAAGAATCTTAGGTAATTGTTTACCTAAATTTTTTTCTATTCTATTTCCTTTTTCAGGCATCTCTTGCTTTACAACAACTTTATTCTCAACAATAGGTTTATCAATTTTCGTATCTAAGATTTTTTCTTTTGAATCTACAACAACTTTAACTTCCTTAAAAGCATTTTTGGTATTTTTTTCGATATTTATCCCTTTTTTTAAAGATATATTTGGTTTTTGTTTAGAAAAACTCTCTGATTTATCATCGTAAATTTCATGAGTTTCTTTTGCAGAATAATTTTTTTCTTCTTTCCCTAAAAAATTGGATTCTTTTAAATTAACCACTTTTTTCCCTTTTAAAGGAGCAAAAAGAACTTTAGAAAAATTAAGTTGAGGTTTTTTCTCAAGAATCTTTCCTTCAGATTTTTCTTCAAAATGCTCTGTTTTAATGGCTTTTAATGCCAATTTGAACTCTTTTTTTGTTAGATTAGAATAATTATGCAATCCATTTCCAAAAACTGATCTCTTTGATTTCATTAAGTTACTATAAATCAAGGGATAAGCAGCTTTTGCTACCTCTTCTTCTAATCCCCCTCTCGTGATTTTTCCAAATTGAGAAATCAATTTAATTAAAATAGAAAATGAATTAGTTATATTATCTAACATAAAAAACCTACTTATATTATATATCAAATAAATAAAAAAATCAAACCCTTAAAAAATCACATCTCATTAACAATTAACATCTTCTATTTCAATAATCTAAGATCTTATAAAAAAAATAAAAAAGATGTTGGAAAATTAAAAAAAATTGATGATAAAATTATTATTCTTTATATGAGGTATACATGGAAGAAGAGTGTATTTTTTGCAAAATAATTAAAGGCATAGAGCCATGCCATAAAATATGGGAAAATGAAGAATTCTTAGCTTTTTTATCTATTTTCCCTAACACAGAAGGATTTACTGTTATAGTCACAAAAAAACATTATCCTGGATATTGCTTTGATCTACCTGATGATATCTTATCTAGGTTGATTATATCTGCAAAAACAGTTGGTAAGCTTTTAGACTCTAAATTAGAAGATGTTGGCAAAACAGCTCTTATCTTAGAGGGAATGGGGGTAGATCATGCTCATGTTAAATTATTCCCTATGCATGATACTGCTAAAATAAAAAAATGGAAGCCATTAATTTCTCATTTGGATAAGTATTTTGAAAAATATGAAGGATATATCTCCTCACATGATTATGTTAGAGCTAATGATAAACAATTAGAAAAACTAGCAAAAAAAATCTCTGATTAATCTTTCATTATTTATTTAGTTTTATCTCTATCTCTTTGTCTTTTAAGTATTTCAAGCAATATTGATATATTTTTTTTCCTTTTTCTAAAAGAATTTCCTTATTTTCAAATGATATAATTATATAAACATATAAACTTAATGAAATTAAAATTAAAAACATTCTTTTTATCATAACTTTATTATAACTTAATTTAATATTTTTATAAAATTGAATATCCTAATAAATTATGTTCTTTAAATAAAAATCTTAAAGATAAGATCCATATAATGGATATCATCAATAAAAAATAAAAAATTAAAAAATTCATATTAAAAAAACCAACAAAAAGCAAGCAAATAGAAGATAATCCTTTAGCTGTTCTATAAGAAAATACATCTATTATTGCTTTTGCTCTAAATTTTTCATCTATCTTCACTGGAAGGTATAACATCTCTTTGCTTATATTAAATATAGAAAAATCCATAGATTTTATATACACAAAAAGGTAAGAAATTATAAAAAATGTAGGTTTAAATAAAAGCAATATAAGATTTCCTAAAAGAGAAAGTGGAATAATCAAATGAATTTTCCTTAATCCTAAAAATCGGATAATTAAAAAACTACCTATTAGCTGTAAAAAGATGGTTATGGAATGAATAATACATGTCAACTTACCAATATATTCAGTCCTAAGATCTACATTTAAGATATTTTTTTCTAAAAAAAAGTTAAATTGATAATCGATAAGTGTAACAGACATCTGCATAAAAAGAACTATTAGAAGCAAAAAAATAAGATATTTAGAATTTTTTAAAGTAAAAAAATATCCTTTTATATTTTTATCAAAATTCTCTTTTTTTTCAAAAATATTGCTATAATAATAAGCTTTAAAATAGATTAAAATAAGCAAGGAATAAATAGGTAAAGTTACAAAAAAAAGTCTGCTAGATCCCAAATTTGAAGCAAAAAATCCTGGAACCACTCCTCCCAATAAACCTCCTATTCCTCCAGTTGCAAATAAAATCCCATAAATATATTTAGCATTTTTAAAATCTATAGAAGAATGAATTAAAGACCATATCTGTTTCAACATCAACAAAATATATATCTCCTTCCAGATAAATTGAAAAAAAACAAACCTACCATTATAAAACACAGAAGTAGTATTAACAAAAATAGTCATCAAAGATAATAAAAAAAATAATCTAAAAGATCCTATTTTAGGTAAAAAATAGTTATATCCATATATCACAAAAAAATTTAAAGGAATCATTGCAATCCAAGCATAAGGTAAGGATTCTGATTTAAAATTATGAATAAAAATAGATGTGCTAGCAGGTCTTATAAAGCTATATTCAAATGAGATTAAAAATATATAAATTATAGAAAAAAATAAAAATTTTTTTTTCTTTATATTATTATTAAACATTACAATTTTAAAAATTGAGACAAAATAACCTCATATTCAGGAATAATATATACCCAATTATTTTGAGAATAGGCCATTTTTGAAAGTAAAAATGAACAATCCTTTGCTTTACAAATAGCTAATTTTTTTAAAACAGGGAAAGAGATTTCGATCTCTTTTTTTTTATTTATTTCCCATTCCATTTCAAAATCTTTAAGACTATTCATCCTTTTAAACTCAACCAGATCTTTTTCTAAAACATTAAAACTAATAGGAACAGCTCTAAATCTTTTTTTTCTAAGTATAATATTTATTGCATCTTTATATCCTAAATTTTTTACATCTCTCAAAGCTATATTCATATCAGAAATAATATCAGCATCATTTACCATTAAATAACTATCAATATCTTTCAAAAAATTCTTTTTTTTATTAATTTTTTTAATAAACCTTTTTATATGAAAATTATAAGCAAGAACTGTAGGATTTTGATAAACTCTTTTATACATAAAATATCTTGCTACTATCAACGCTTCACATGATTCAATACCCTTTTCATCTATTCCCAACTCAAAATCTTTAGAATTTTTTGGCAATACTCTAATCATTTCTATAAGTTGAAGATAATCAAAAAAACCATATCCTACTCCCGTAAATTTAGAATCTCTAAGTAAATAATCTATTCTATCCACCCCAAAAAAATCTCCTGCAATAATTTGATAAAGAATCTTATCCCAACATGAAAATTGATAATTTTCTTTTACATCAATCTTTTTTAAAGCTTTTTCCCCTATAGATACTTTAATAATATCTTTAACAATATCATTTCCTTGAAAAATCGGATCTTTTTGTATATTTTCAAATATTTCTTTCAAATAAGAACTTTTAATAATTTTAAAAGTCCACTCTTCATGACCCAATTCTCCTAAAAGATCTTTTTCCGCTACATGAGAAAAAGGCAGATGTCCTAAATCATGGCATAATGCTGCTAATCTTAAAATTTTTTTCCAATAAAGATATTCAAAAGATCTTTTTCTAGGAATTAAATCAAAAAGATCAGGCCTGATATTTTCACATATCTTATCATATACTCTTGTTGCAATATCCATCACACCTAATGAATGTTCAAAACGGGAATGAACAGCTCCTGGAAAAACTAAATAAGCCCCCCCTAATTGATGTATATAATGGAGACGCTGAAATGGAAAAGAATTAATCAACTGTTTTTCATTATCATCAAATTTTATAAAACCATGTATAGGATCATATATTTTTTTAAAATTTTTTATCATGATAGGAGTCATAATAACAAAAGCTTTGATTTTTGCTCAATTTTAATATATCTTTTTCATTATGATTACTCCAGTTATCTTAACCAAGAATAGTGAAAAAACAATAAAAAATACTTTAAATTCTATTAAATCTTTTGAAGAAATTATTATACTCGACACAGGCTCATCAGATAAAACTCTTCAAATAGCAATAAATTTTAAAAATACCAAAATATTTAAATCAGAGTTTAAAGGATTTGGACTTTTAAGAAATGAAGCTGCAAATAAAACAAAAAATGATTGGATATTAGCATTAGATAGTGATGAGATAATAACAGAAAATCTATTAAAAGAGCTTCAAAATATAGAACTAAATGAAAATATAGTATATTCAATCCCTTTTTTTAATTTTTATAATAAAAAATTGATAAAATGCTGTGGATGGCATAATAAAAGACATATCCGGTTATATAACAAAAAAACGACAAAATTCGATAATTCTCTAGTTCATGAAGGAGTAATTTATAAAAATTTACAAATTAAAAAATTAAAAAATCCTATTCACCATTTTCCTTTTAATTCTATTTCAGACTTTATCAAAAAAATAGAAAAATACTCCTCCTTATTTGCAGAAGAAAACATCTATAAAAAATCTTCTATAAATAAAGCTATTATCCATAGTCTTTTTTCTTTTTTTAAAAGTTATTTTATCAAAAGAGGAATATTTTCAGGTAAGGAGGGTTTAATTATATCTATTTATAACTCCAATACAGCATTTTATAAATATCTAAAAATAGCAGAAAGATGGTTTTAGTATTTTTATACCATAAAATTGGGAAAGGAAAATATTCTATTCCATTAAAAATATTAGAAAAACAGTTTTTATCTTTTAAAAAAAAATATAATATCGTCATTCCAGGAGAAAAATTAAAAATTTTTAAATTAAACATCTGTATAACTTTCGATGATGCTTATTTTGATTTTTACCATTTAGTGTTTCCTTTATTAAAAAAATATAAAATAAAAGCAGTATTATCAATTCCAACAAAATATATTTTAGAAAAATCTAAAAAAACTATTAAAGAAAGATTAGTATCCAGTTCTTTTGAAAAAATTAATAAAAATGCTTTTTGCTCTTGGAAAGAAATAAAAAAAATGTCTGATAGCGGATATGTTGAAATAGCTTCCCATTCTTATTCTCACAGCAATCTTATCACTACAAATAATATAGAAAAAGAGATCTTATTATCTAAAAAAATATTAGAAGAAAAAATAAAAAAAAATATATCTATATTCATCTATCCCTTTGGAAAATTTAATAAAAAAATACATAAACTAACAAAAAAAAATTATAGATATATAATGAGAATTGGGAATACTTTCAATATTGGTTGGAAAAATTTAAATAAAATAACCTACAGAATCTCTTCTAATGATTTAAAAATGAAAAATTTTATTTTTTATTTATATCGATATATTATAAATATCATAAGAAAAAGATAAAAAAATGGATGAAAAATTTTTAAATTTAAAAGAAAACATTTTAAATAACATATATATTTTAAAAATAAATTATAACAATCTAGTAGAAAATGGAATGATGGATCCAAATAGCAATTTATATAATAAAATTGATTATTTGATAGATGAACTAGATGCAGCTGACACATTTGAAGCTCTTTCAGAAATAATAAACACTGGTAAAAACATAGAATCACAATTAGAAAGTTTTTTTATTTTAAAAGGACAAAGCACTATAAGCTTAACATGGCCTATTATTTAAAAAATATAAAATAACTGCTGCTGCTTGAGATACATTTAACGAATCTATTTTTCCTAAAAGTGGTATTTTAACCAAAAAATCCGCTAATTTTTTATACAAACTTTTTATTCCTCTTTCCTCCGAACCTAAAATAACAACAAATTTCTCAAAAAAATCCATCTTAGTAATATCCATACTTTTTTCTTCATTAGACGCTGCAAGTATTGTAAATCCCATTTTTTTAAACTTACTTATGCCATCTTGTAAATTAGATATTTTTACTAAACTAACTAACTCTGAAGCTCCACAACTCACTTTAGATACTGTAGGGGTTATATCTACTCCTCTATTTTTTGAAAATACCACACAATCTACTTTAAAACACTCAGCTGCTCTTAAAATTGCTCCCATATTATGCGGATCACAAATATTATCTAACATAACAATAGTTTTAAAATTCTTGCATTCTTTTATATCCAAATATTTTCTTTTTTCTATCTCTCCAACAAAAGATTGATGAGAAACAGATCCTACTAAATGTTCCAATTTATTTTTAGATAGATATTCAATTCTTATATTTTTTTTTAAAATATCTTTTATTAAACTATCATCTTTACTACAAGTAAATATTTTTTTTAAAATATTTGTTCGATGTTTCAATACTTCTCTTATAGTACTTTTACCCATTATTAAATCTTTTTTATAATTTACTTTCATCTTTAATCTCCTTAAATATACACAATTTTCGCTATTATTTGTAATTTCCAATAGTTTTTTTCATAAGACTATTTTCGTATCCTTTCTAAAAAGCTTGAGAAAAATAGTGTCAAAAAAAAATTTTACATGTATCATTAAAATTGCCAAATTTACTTTAAAAAATCCTTTATTTTTAATATAGAGAAATTAATGACATCACAAATCAATAATCAAAATAAATCTCTTCATCCAGACAAAGAAATACTAAAATATTTTTGTACAGATCAGGGACCAATGACTAATATTTTAGAATTTCTATTAAATGGTGCTCTTATTTTAAGTAAAAAGCTAAACATAAGCCTTAAATATTTAAAAAAAAGAGAGATTGAAAAAATAAAAAAGCATGAAATAATTCAACTTGTTTTTAAAAAAGATATTGAGAAAAATGATTTACCAAAAATAATTTATCAAAAAATACAAAAAATAATACCTTTGAAGAATATTTTATTAGAATACGAAGGAGGAGCTTATTCAATAGCAAGCGAAAAAATTATAGATGCTTTAAATATTTTATCAATTGTTAATAAAATATTCCATGAAACAGTTAATCCTCAAAAAAAGTTACAGGATAATTATGCCTTGATGTTAAAAAAGTTACATAATATAGATACAGAAAAAACAATAATACAATCTTTAGAAGATGATTTTAAAATTAAGCTTCCGGAAAATTTAAAAACTAAAATAACTGACATAACAAAAAATATTGAAAAAGCACCTATACATACATCTTTATTGTACAAAAACATAGATGAATTCTTAAAATCTAAAAAAAAATTATATGAAAACCTTCCACTCCTTACTGAATTATCTCATGAATTTTATAAGTTTTTTAAATATGATTCTTTTAAAACTAAAGAAAAGATTAAAAATATAACAATATCTATAGCAAAAAAATATGACCTTAAAAATTTTATTACTTCAACATTAGATTGTATAAAATTTTTAAATAATTTAAAAGGAAAAAGTAAAGATGAAAAACAAAAAATCTCAAAAGAATATTATTTTGAAATATTAGAGGATTTTTCTAAAAAAACAGCCTTTTTGTAAGATTTTTTCTCTCTAACATATTTTCTAAAGTGAAATAGGATCTTCTCTTTTTTTCCAATAATTAGGACCATAGTCATAAGTTAATTCCTCATCTTTTTTTACAGATCTATTTGTCTTCATTATTATATGTATAATTCCTCTATAATATGCAGGGAAAAGTGATAGATTAGGTTTATAGCTGTGATTTATAAATCTTAAATAATTTCCACAATATTTAGCATCTATAGTGAAAGGAGACTTATATCCAATTTGATATTCAAAACAGTATCCATTTTTTTTATCTAATCTACTCTTATGTCTTCTTACTAATCCTGTATACTCTCCAATAAAACAATCTTCTCTCAACTCTTCTAAAGCAAATAAACCATATTCTTTATAAGGATCTATCCATTTTATATATACTTTAGAAGTATCTCCTTGTTCTATCTCTTCTGAATAATAGGTTCCCAACCAGATCTCTTTTTCTGCTATATACCCCATCCTAATAGCTTTTTTACATTTTAAAACAGCTTTTCTCAATATCTTAATATCTTTAAAATATAGATTTGATAAATATTCCACATCAAAAAATTTCTCAAATCTCTCACATGAAAAGTTTTCTATTTTATCCTTTATTTTTATAAGTATATTTTTCCTACCCTTTCCCTTTTTAAGATATCGATAACTCTCTTCTAAATATACAAACCTCCCAAAAACTATTTCTTTTAAACTTTTTAACATAAAAACTATTTGATTATAATAGGACAACTATCTGTTAATTTTTTATCTCCAAAAAACTGAATAGGGCCAGGATACTTATAATTATCTTCTATAATCCATTTATCTCTTAAGGATACAAACATTTCAAATGGTTTTCCTTTTAAATCTACCAAAGCTTTTTTTATAACAGCTTTCTCCTTGCCTTTCCTTATCTCCATATTCATCATAGATGCCAAAGGTATAGCTTTACCTCTCCACTCATTGACAGATTTATTTAAATTAGAGATAGCGCAGATATATCCAGTATATCCCTCTTTCAAAATAGAAGAAGCTACAAATCCGAGAGCATAACAATAATTAGCATCAAAATTAGATGGAAAGGAAGCTCTTCCTTCATATCCAAAAAAATGGGCTATTGGATTAAATTTAATATCTTTTTTATTTTTTAATTCTTCTTTAACTTTATCAATCAATAATTTCTCTGTTTCTATTTGAGAAACTTGAACATTACCATGAGGATCTCTTTTTAAAAGAAGTTGTTTCTGAATATCTTTTGGTAAATATAAAAAAGATTTTTTAGAAGAGTTAGATAATTTAGATAAAACAAAATCTATTTTCTCTTTATCCTCAAAGCTTTTAAATTTTTTTTCATAACTAGATAAAATTTTATTCAATTCTCCAATAAGCATCTTGATCTCATAAATAAACTCTATAATACCCTCCGGTATAAGTATGATCCCATAATTTTTATTTTGTTTTGCTCTTTTTATAACCATCTCTGCAATATCTTTTACTATCTGATCCAATCCCTTTTTTCCCTTAAATATCTCTTCTCCTATTAATACAAAATTGGGTTGCGTTTTTAAAGCACATTCTAAAGCTATATGCGAAGCTGATCTTCCCATAAGCTTTATAAAATGATAATATTTTTTAGAAGACATAGCATCTCTAGCTAAATTACCTATCATCTCTGAATATACTTTACATGCAGTATCAAATCCAAAAGATATTAAAATATACTCATTTTTCAAATCTCCATCTATTGTTTTAGGGACCCCAACTACTTTTGTTTTAAAATTTTCTTTTAAAAAAAATTCTGCTAAATAAAGCGCATTTGTATTTGAATCATCCCCTCCTATAATAATCAACCCATCTAAATCTAAGCTTTTTACATTATTCAATGCTTGTTTAAACTGTTCTTCCGTCTCTATCTTAGTTCTACTAGATCCTATAAGATCAAAGCCTCCACAATTACGATAATTATCGATAAGCTCTTTTGTAATAACAATATATTTATTTTTTAAAATCCCATCTGGTCCATTTAAAAACCCATATAATTGTGATCTATTATCTATCTTTTTCAAAGAATCAAAGACTCCTGCTATCACATTATGTCCACCAGGTGCAGGGCCTCCCGAAAAAAGTACTCCTACCTTTAAAAAATTAGCTTTTTTACCTTTTCCACTTATAAAAGATAAAAGAGGTGATTTAGATGTTTTTTCAAAAATATTCTCTATCTTCTTATCAACTTTAACTAAAGAAGACTCTTGAACTGTAATGTTTATATCTGATATCTCACAAGGTATATTGGGTATATATTCTTTCCTCAAAGCCTGTAAACTCATTTTTTTACCTATTTTTTATAAAAATTAATTCAATATTTTTTAAAAATACAATAATATTAATTTATGAAAAACAAAAAAATAATAGCTGTCATTCCTGCTAGATATGGATCAAAACGTCTTTCAATAAAACCTCTTATAAAAATTTTAAAAAAAACACTGCTTCAAAGAACTTTTGAAAGAGTTAAACTATGTTCTTTTTTAGATGATATATATATAGCTACCGATCATATAAAAATATATTCTCATGCAAAAAAATTCACAAATAAAATAATTATGACATCTTCAAAATGTAAAAATGGAACTGAAAGAATAATAGAAGCTTTAAATAAAAACAAAAATCTTAAAAAAGCTGATATTATAATAAATATTCAGGGAGATCTTCCCTGCATTTCACCTACAATTATTAAAAAAGCAGTAGATATATTAGATGAAAAAACAAAAATTTCTACCTGCGCAGCTATTATTAAAAATAAAAAAGAGATCAATTCTAAAAATATAGTAAAAGTTGTTTTTGACAATTTTTACAATGCTCTTTACTTTAGCCGTTCTCCTATTCCTTTTTTAAAAAACTTTAAAAATAAAACCTATTTTCACCATATTGGAATATATGCTTATAAAAAAAATTTCTTATTAAAAATTTTACCCTTTTTAAAAGAAACCCCTCTTCAAAAATTAGAGGATTTAGAGCAATTAAAAATATTGGAACATGGATATAAAATAAAAGTATCTATAGTTGAAGAAAATCCATTAAGTATCGATACTAAAGAAGACATTAAAAAAGTTGAAAAATTTTTATGCCAACAAAATATATATTTATAACCGGTGGAGTTTTATCTTCCTTAGGGAAAGGATTAGCTGCAGCATCTATAGCTAACCTTCTAGAATCTCAAAATTTTAAAATTGGCATGTTAAAATTAGATCCCTACCTAAATATAGATCCTGGAACTATGAATCCCTTTCAACATGGAGAGATCTATGTAACAGATGATGGAGCTGAAACAGATTTAGATTTAGGCCATTATTATAGATTCACCAATACCTTTCTTTCTAAACTTTCAAATGCTACTTCCGGTCAAATTTACCATGAAGTCATAAAAAAAGAGAGAAAAGGAGATTATCTAGGAAAAACTGTTCAAGTAATTCCCCATATAACTGATGAGATAAAAAAAAGAATTTTATTAGCTAGCAAACAAAAAAAAGTAGATTTCATTTTTATAGAAGTTGGAGGAACTGTTGGCGATATAGAATCACTTCCTTTCTTAGAAGCTATAAGGCAATTTAAATTAGAAAATAATAACTCAATAAATATACATCTAACTTATGTCCCATTCATAAAATCAGCATTAGAATTTAAAACAAAACCTACCCAACAGTCAACCCAAATATTAAGAGGGATAGGTATAATTCCTGAGATAATACTTTGTCGGTGCGAAAAACAATTATCTGATGATATTAAATCTAAAATATCTCTTTTCTGCAACGTAAAAAAAGAAAATGTGATAGAAGCAAAAGATGTAAAAAAAAGTATCTATGAAGTTCCCCTAGAATTTCATAAGCAAGGAATAGATAAAAAGATTTGTCACTTTTTCAAAATAAAATATAGATCAACTAATCTTACTGAATGGAAATCTTTTGTACAAAAAATAAAAAATCCTAAAGAAAAGATAAAGATTGCAATAGTTGGAAAATATTTAAATTATCGCGATGCATATAAATCTATATATGAAGCTCTTTTACATACAGCATATCACAATTATTTAGATATAGATATAAAAAAAATAGAATCAGATAAATTAGCTAATCTTAAAAATTTAAAACAAGTGCATGGCATTTTAATTCCTGGAGGATTTGGAAAAAGAGGTTGGGAGGGTAAGATTCTAGCATGTAAATACGCTAGAGAAAAAAAAATACCTTTTTTTGGAATATGTCTAGGAATGCAAGCATTAATAGTAGAATTTGCAAGAAACATCTTAAAACTAAAAAAAGCCAATTCCACTGAAATGGATCCAAAAACAAAATATCCTGTAATATCTCTAATGATAGAACAAAAAAAAATAGAAAATTTAGGTGGAACAATGCGTTTAGGTGCATATATCTGTTCTTTAAAAAAGAAAACAAAAATAGCAAAAATATATCAAACAAATGAAATATCAGAAAGACATAGGCATAGATATGAATTTAACAACGAATATAAAAAACTATTTGAAGAAAAAGATATTATTTTTTCTGGTATTTTAAAAAACAAAACTCTCTGTGAAATCGTTGAGATAAAAAACCATCCATGCATGTTTGGAGTGCAATTTCATCCTGAATTCAAATCTAAACCTTTATCTCCTCATCCTCTTTTTAATTTTTTTATAAAAAAGGCATTAGAATGCAAAAAAAAAGGATAGCAGCAATAGATTATGGTAAAAAAAGGATAGGAATATCTATCACTTCTCCTGATGGAAAAATAGCTCTTCCCTACAAAACTATAGATACAGGGAAAAATTTAGAAGAGAGTTCAAATAATATAATAAATTCTTTAAATCCATATATCGAGAACATTAAGGAGATAGTTTTAGGTAATCCTCTATTTTTATCTGGAAAAGAATCAGAAATGTCTAAAGAAGTAACAAAATTAAAAGCTATCTTATCAAAAAAATTAAATATTCCAATAATCCTTTGGGATGAAAGATTAACCTCTTCTGAAGCAGAAAAAATATTAAAAGAACAAAAAATACCCAGAAAAAAAAGAAAGAGAAAAGTTGATCCTATAGCTGCAACAATTATATTAAGATCTTACCTAGACGCTAAAAAAATTTGAAATCAAATTAAAACAATTTACATCTTTTTTTTTGATTATTTTCATTAAGAACTTCAAACAGATATTTTTTAATCTCTTCATTAGGTATCTTATTTATTACCTTTTTGGCTTTCTTAAACATCTTTTTTTGAATAAAATCCTCTGCAATTTTCTTAAATAAATCTGATCTCCACAAATTATCCTTTCTGTCTGCCATATTAAATACAGACTTCAAGTCTCCTTGTCTTGCATATCCCATTATAATTTCTTTTAAACTTTCTAGTTTATCTTTTTTATTTACTTCTGGTAGCATTTTTTCTGCTTTATCAAGCCACCCATTTCTAGCATATAATATTAGAACTTTCTTTATTGGAAAAGCAATGCCTAGTTCTATTAAAATATTTTTTATTTCTTCTACTTTATCTAAGTTCCCTCTTTTTGCATGTTCTATTCCAATATATTTCAATGCAGAACCCTTCTTTTTTTCGTCCAAAATATTTTTTAATAATGCTTCTGCTTTTTCAAAATCCCCTTTCTCTGCATATTTTTCTGAAATCATTTTAAAGGCATCAGATCTACAAGAATCACCAGAAAATTTTTTTGCAAATTCTACTGCTTCTTTAAAATCTTTTTGTTTTAAATGTTTTTGCAAAATTATTTTCATTGCTGAAAATTTTGCATCTTTATCAGAAATATGATTTAACATATTTTTAGCTTCTTTTAGTTTCCCTTTTGTCGCACGTTCTTTTACAATATTTTTAAACATCCAAGATTTAACCCAATCATAAGGAATTGCTTTTGCTGTCTCAATTGCTTTTTCAAGATATCCATTATTTAAATATACATTTATAAGTTCCTTTACTAATTTTTGAATTTTTTCATCACTTTCCCAAATATCTATTTTTTTAGGCGACTTAAAAAACTTTTCTCTTAATTTATTTTCATTAACCTTTATTTTATTTTTTATATTCTTAACAAATTGTTCTTCAATTTTTTCCCTTAATTCACCTATATTCTCCTTATAAAAACACATAGAATCTTTATTTTTATAACTCTGAAAATCTTCAATAATAGCTTTGATTAAATCTATTATTTCAGAACTAAATGATATTTTTGGCATAACAAAAAGATATAAAAAATTATTTATATATTCAACAAAAATTTAGATAAATGTAAATCCAAAATTATAATGACACCTTTTTCCAAAGTTGTAATGATACCTAAAACTAAAAATTTTAGTATGGAGGTTTCAAACTTTGGAGAATTTATATATGAGTCAAAAAGAAGCTTATAGACTTCATGTTATGCAACTTTTGATAAACAAAAACATAACTCAAAAAAAAGCAGCTGATATGAGTCAAACTATCAGAGTAAAAAAAGTTTAAAATAAAAAATAATATTTGATAAATTTAGTTGAAATCCTAGCCTAGGTAATTTTTTTGCGCGCTCCCTATCTAGGTAGGGATAGTTATTATTTTTTTATTTTTAATAAAACCTTGTATAACTATAAATCTTAGTTATCAAAAAGGTTCCATTTTAACTTTGGGCTGACATTTTGTGAAAAAATATTTGATATAAATTTTAGATATGTTATAATTAATTTTTTTGTAATCAAAAGAGGCGTAAGATGATTACTACTAATTGTATAAATTCAGGAACATCTACTATTACTCATGACGATTTTGAGGAAATTTCACTTGAGGAAAATTCTAAAAATATATCTTTTAAAGAAGAATTAGTGGATGCTTTAGACATAGTTCCTTTATCGGGTTCTCAACGAAAATTAATGAAAGAAAAAGATTTTTTTTTGTTAAAAGGAGCAAATAAAGTTGATGAGTATCTAAAGAAAAATCATGATTATTTTAGATTATACAAAATTTTGGCTGTTGGATTTACAGTAGGAGCTGTAGCTGGGATTGTTGTAGGGGGAGCAGTTGGCGGTGCAGCTGGTGGTTTAATAGGTGGGTTGCCTGGATTTGGAGTTGGGATTGTTGTAGGGGGAGCAACAGGATTATTTGTGGGAGGAGCTGGAGTTGGAGTTCTTGTTAAATTTGCAACTAAAATACATGTAAAAAAATCTGAGGAATACAAACTTTACTATACACAAGAAAGTAAAAGAGTAATTAATGAATATAAAGAATTTTTAAAAAATCATTCTGATGATTTTAAAGAATTTATGTGTCCTCTATCTAAAGATTTAATTGAAAATCCCGTGAAATATCCAAAACACGAAGCTGTTTATGAAAGTGCCTATATAAAGAGATGGCTTAATCGTAAGCCTAATGGAGATAATTCTCCTAATAGAGAAGGGCATATGGATCCAAATAAATTGCGCTACGATTTTACATATTTTCCAAGGCTAATAAAGAAATTAAATAAATATGCAACTGAATTATTTGAAAGAAATATAGCAATTGTTATAGATCAAGCTTTAAAAGAATTTACAGAATCTAGAAAAGTTGCAATTAGAGAATTGATGTATAATGTGCTTGATTTAAAAGAAGATGGATTCATTACTAAAAAACAACAAGATGCTGCAATGAAAATATTAAGAAATGAGCAATCCTTTACAAAAGATTTATTAAAACTTTTTAAAAAAAAACAAAAGGAGTGAAAGGGAACAATATGGCAATTGAAGGAAAATCTAGTTTAAAAAACGAAATGGTTAAATGGTTTGATAATCCTATTGAAGAAAAAGAATTGCAGGATTTTAAAAAAGGACAACCAAAAGGCGATAACTCTCTTCTTCCCTTTTTTGAAGGAGGCAAGAAACGGAGAGCAGATCTTTTGTTAAACCACCATATTTACAATAAATATATAAATTTTCCAGCTATGACAACATGTTGGAAACAAGAAATGATAGAAAAATTTCAAAACCGTTACAACATAAATATTATAACAAAGGTTTATCAAGAAGTTATAGAAGAAATGCAAGAAAGAAAAAATAGGTATGTCATAGAAAGTCTTGATGAAAAAAATGACTTAATAGGATGCATTGCAAGAAACAAGAAAACTGTTATAGCATTAAGTAGCTTAGGAATTGTATCATTAGCATGTATAGCAATTGTTGGTGTTTTTTTTTTTTTACAAATTCAGATTAAATAAAAAAATTTAAAGTGGCTATTATTGCTTTAAATAATGTGTCATAAAATTTATAAAAAATTAAAAAGATATTATTTTTTTTAAATTTTTGAATATATACTAATGCTACTTAAAAATGGGAATTTTCAAAAAATTTAAAAATTTTCTTTATATTTATTTTTAATTTTTGTAAAAAAGTTTTTAAACATAAAAAACAAGTTTATGAAACACCCAGGGAAAGGATTTTTAACAAAAAGAGAGAGAGAATTATTAATTTCAGTACATGG
>Ga0111177_122_pt1 | contig 17394 bp, 11 predicted proteins | sample DeeMarSWOR324_28_FD_80230 | JGI IMG/M metagenome (GOLD analysis project Ga0111177, IMG submission 80230) | Chlamydiae bacterium SM23_39
CTCTTTCTCTTTACTAAAAAAATTATAATTTGTTAACACAAAAACTCCTGATAAACATATTGCTAAGATGATAAATCTTTTACTCATCTTAATAATTCTCACCTTTGCCTCCTTCGTATCTCTTCCACTTTTTTAAAATGATCTGATAAATGGTCTTTTATTGGTTTAGTATAAGTAACACTTAAAAAGCTATGGTCGAATAGCCAGCTTGCTTTAGCATGAGGCTCTAAAAATGTAACTTCTGATAGCTTTCTATCTTTTAATGTCATAGTTCTAGAAATCCAATCATTTTTGGATACGTAATTAAAACAATTAACTCCCCATTCTTTTTTTATTATCATAGCTGGGGCTATTGCTACCACCGTTAATCTTTTTTTATATTCATCGGGTAGAAGTTTTATTGCATTTGCTACTTTAATAGCTCCTTGACTATGGCAAAATTGTAAATAAGGCATATCTGGTGGTGTGTTTCTAAAAAAATGCATCCATTTAGAGTATAGATCTATAACGCTTTTTGTTTCAAGCTCTCTTAAATCTTTAAAAAAAACTTCTCCTAGATCATGAAAAAAACCACCGGAGCTGTTATAAGAAATATTCATATCTGTCATCTTATTGTTTGATAAAGATTTAATATATTGTCCCTCTTTAATGGCATCATTGACACTAGTATTTATACCATTGACGAAACCAACAGAGTTTAAGGCTACATTATCTCCTAGGGAGAAGGTGGAAGATTTGTCATAACGAGGTCTAAACAGCCACATAGAAGCATAATTAGAAGGCTCTCCTTGGCGGACATTTTCTCTAGCAACTGATGTAATGGTGTTTAAATATGCTTCATCTTTAGCATATTGTTCGCGTACATATTTACTGTTCATATAATTTAGGAAGGAGATCTTCATGTCTTTTAGGTCAACATTAAATTCTACTGACAGACCGAAAGGATCAGAATATATAAATGGATTGTTTATTAGAAAAACATATAGATTGCTTCCACTTGCAAATCCTTCAGGATCACATGAGATCCATCGAGCAGATCGAGGATCATAATAACGTCTTCCAAAAAATACTAATCCTGTCTCTTCTGTATATTTAGATAAATATCTCCAAGGATTGTTGAGATAGGAATAACTCGTCCTTCTTCCTCTATTAGAATAGATAATCTCTTCACCAAAAGCAGTAAAACGGTAACTCTCTTTAATAGCTTTATTTGATACTAAACAGACTACATTGCCATAAAGATCATTGATAGGTAGATATACTTTGCTATTAAGTTCTAAAGCTATAGATCCCTTTTTTTCGGAACTTTTTTCAATGTTTAATATTCTTAGAGATAAAACATTTTTTTCAGTATCATAGATCCCAATCTCTTTATTTTCATCGTAGAGAAAAATATTTTTATATCCTCTTTTCAACTTGCTTTTTTTATAACAGAGCTTGGATATCCTTCTATTTAAAACATCATATTTGTAAGTCAATATAAGATTTTTATTCTCAACTTTAATCAATCTATCTAGTGAATCATAAGAATAATGAATATAGTTACTTGTATCTTCTACAGATATTAAGTTGCCATTTTTATCATATTGATAATCTTCTTCATATGTTGAAACTATTTGATTTATTTTATTTATCTTAAATTTTTTGCCATTTTTTTTTGTTATATTTTGATTTGCATCAAAAGAGTAATCATTAGAAAATATGCCCTCTTCTTTTATAAGCTGATGGAGATCATCATATTCATAATTTGCAATGGTTCCATTATAATCCACTTTTTTTATGTTACCCGTAGTATCAAATTTTTTTATCTCTTGATAAAAATAGGGAGAATAGATTTTTTTTTCTCTGTTTAATGGATCAAATGAACTCTTCATATCTGATCCATCTATCATTTTTTGAAGAAGACAATTTCCTGATAGATCATATTTTTCGAATTTATGTTCATATAAATTATTGTTGAATTGATCTTTCCTAACAATTTTTTTAAGATTTAATGCATCATATTCATATTCTACTAAAGAGTTATCAGGGAAAACCATTTTAGTCTTTCTTCCTAAATCATCATAACTATTTTCTATGGTTAGATCATTTTCTAATTGCTCTTTGATAATATTACCTTTTTTATCTCTTATAATTATCGTTGAATTACCTGTTATTAAATTTTTTCCTTCTATAAGATGATCTAATGGATCATAACGATAGCAATAATCAATCATATTATCTGAAGATTTTAAATATATTTTCCTACCTAGACCATCGTAAGAATTGGTGATTATTGTTCCATCAGGTTTGATCGTTTCTTTTAAAAGACCTTGTCCAGTATAACTATATTTCGTTATTTTATCCTCTTCTTTTAACTCTATTAATTTATTTATTTCATTATATTTTTTCTCGATAATAGTCTCATTATCAGCGGTAGAATAGATTTCTTTGATAAGATTATCAGCTTCATCATAAAAAAATGTTGTCTCTTTTAAAAGTTTATCATTAGAAGCTCTTATCTCTATTTTTTCTTCTCTTTGAAGTGCATCTAATATGAAAATATTTTTTAGTCCTGAAGGATCTATCTCTATTTTTTTTATAACATTTTGATCAAAATTATTTTTAAAATTCTCTTGATAAATAATTTTGGAAATATTTTTTAAAGCATCTTTTTTTTGAATTAGTCGATTAAAAGAATCATATAAAAATTCTTCAGTATAATTTTTACCCTCTATATTATTAGTAATAGAATTTTTATTACCAAAAGAATCATAACCATAGCTTTTTAAAAAATAGATTTTTTCATCTTCATCTTCCATCCTTTCTTCTATTATTCTTCCTAGGTTGTCTTTTTTATAAATAATATAATAGAGGTCATTTGTTTTTATTTTGATTACTCTATTTAAAGAATCATAAAAATAGGATTTTTCTTTTTTTTCATTAAAATATTCTTCTTTAATTCTTCCTGCTTCATCATAATGATATGTATATTGATTGTTGGCAGCATCAATAAATGTTATCTTATGAAAAGCATTATATATGGTAGCTTCTCTTTTAAATATCATGGGTGAAGCAATAATTCTTTTCTCTGTCTTCCTTTTAAAAAAATCGTATGAATAAATTGTTTGGACATTTTCAGGATCTATTTGCATTTTTAAAGTTCCATCTAAATTATAGATAAATTTTTCTTCTGTTTTATCTGGAAAGATCTTTTTTATAGGATTATTGTGGATGTTATAATAAGTTTTTAGTTTTCTTTCTTTCCCATCTATTTCAGTTATAACTCTTCCAATATCATCGTAAATATATTTGGTGGAAGCTGTTCTTTCTGTTTTGGGATAGATTATCTCTAATAAATTCCCAAACTCATCATATTTATATTTTGTTATATTTTCTAAAAAATCTTTTTTTTCTATTAGGTTGGATTTTAAATCATATTTAAAAAAGGTTAGATGTGTAATATTATCATCACCCTTTTCTACTATTTTTATCGGTCTATTATAAAAATCGTAATCTATATATTTTTTTATCCTTCCATGATAATCTTGAAAAAATGTTTGGTTGTTATTTCTATCATATCCATAAAGTGCTTTTTGCCCAACTTCATTAACCTCTTTTATTATTCTTCCTTTATTATCATAATTTTTATGGATGGAATATACATAATTATTATTGCTATCATAAACATCTTCTTTTTCTACAAAACCTTTTGAAGAATAGTGTAATACTCTTCTATTCAACCTAACTTCTTTATTGGTTTTTTTTTCTAGATAAAATTCTTCAATTTCATAAGGTAAGCCACAAAAATTACCATTTTTTATGTTTTTATATTTTGTTATTTTTCTTTCGGTTACATTATGCATATCTTTGTATTTGTAATTTATTCCGTTGTCGACTACCTCTTGTATTAAATTCAGATCTGAATCGTAAAAGAAAAATTTTCTTAATTTAACAATATTTTTATATGTAACAAGAGTTTTAGATAAAATATTAAACTTTTCAAAATAAAAGTAGTTTTCTTTTAATTGATTTTCATCTTCTTTAGATAGTATTCTATTTGTGTTATCATTGGTATATGTTTTGATTATTTCGGAATATTCTGTTCCTTCTTTTAAAGGAAGGCCATTTGAATCAAATTTTATTTCTACCTTTTTCTCTCCTGTGATAGATCCATAAATCCTTTCTTTTATGACATTGCCTCTATCATCATAAAAAAACCTTTTGAAAAAGATTGCTTTGCCATTATGATCAAAGATGCCCTTTCCTAATAATAAAGTAGCTTTTTCTGAATTTTCATTTCCCCAAATTAATTTTTCCATGTTTTTTAAAACAAAGATATTTCCTTTTTTGTAATATCGTTCTATTTTCGTAGGCCTTAGATATTTGCTGTAATGATAGGTAGTTTTATTTCCGTTGATATCAAATACTTCTGTAATTCCAGAAGTTTCTTTTAACTTTCCAGGATGGTATATGAATTCATATGCTTTTTTATATTCTCCATTTTCTCCAAGAGGGAGATAGAGAGCTTTGACTCTTTTATATTTTAGATCTTTTCTTTTTGGCACCTTAACTAGGGTATTGTGAACTTTATTAAATCCTTTATTGTAATAGTCAACTTTTGCTCCTCTACCATCGGGTAAGTTTATCTTTTTTATCACCTCGCCCATCTTTCCTTCTAATATATATTCGTAATATTCATCCGGACTATACATATTTTTAGCTGATTCTAAATAAAAGGCTCTCTTTCTTCCTTTATGTTTCTTGTTTCTTTCGTGTCTTTGGTAGATATATTCTATTCTTTGCCCATCGCTTGTTTCTATTACATAATCTCCCTCTTTAGTATTTTTTCCCCTGTAAGTAAATTTTGCCCAAGCATAGCATTTAGTCCTATGACGATTTAATGTTGAAATACTAGTAACCCTATTAAATTTATCATACTCATAAACTACATAGTTACCATTAGGTAAAAGCTCTTCTTTAAGTATGAAATAATAGGAATTAAGGGGATATTTTGGATATTTTTTTGCATCTTTACTTCCATCTCTTCGTTTTACCCATCTATAGTATCGCCATCCTCCATCGGGAGAAAGCACTCTTAAATAGCTTCGTTTCTTATCAGTGATGACTCTATTATTTTTGACGTTTATCCTTCCGCTTATCTGAGAAAATCTTGCATTAGTAATCCCGAATTCATATGATTCTTTTTTTACTCTTAACTCTTTTTCTTTTTTGTTATTTGTTTTGTAATATTCATATTCTAAGTATGTTCCATCTTTTTCAGGGATTATAGCTAATGAGGGGCCTTCTTTCTGATAAAAAGCTAAGATATAGGGAAAAAAGCTCCAGCCACATTCTTTATTGTCATTGTTTCTTGTTATATAAATCCTTGGGATTTCAATAGGTTCTCTTCCCTTTACTACAGCATCTTGTTTGAAAAAATGGAGATCTCCTGTTATGACATTTACACATCCCTCTATTATAAAAGAAGGTTCTCCTTTGTTTATTGCTGATATATAGGGATCATTTTGATATTCATCTGAAAAAAGAGAAGAGATTAAAAATAATAAAATAGAAAATTTTCTAAACATAAAAAATTAATGTTGATGGTAAATAAAATTTTTATTTTTAATCAAATATTTTTTACATAGAAAATTTTTTTTGAAAAATAAGAAGTTATTAAAAAATGCTAAGTGCTTGAAAGCTAAAGATTTTATTGAAGTTTTGAAATAATGAAATTTTTAATAACAAATAATTTTATTTAAGTCTTTTCAGGTAAAGAAGATATGGTTATTTCAAAACGGAATAAATGCATAACCAGATATGGTAATATCCAAATAAAAAATGTATTTTTATCAGATAAGACCCTAAGCTGTTTAGGATGAATGAATTGATGTCATTTTATCTAAATCAGATCAAAAGCAATAAAAAATTTTTATATGATAAAAAATAATGCTTTTTTATTAGGAATTATGATATAATTATTTTGGAAAATATATGAAAACAAAGATTGTAAGTAATAATACTTTATTGGCTTCTGAAAAAAAAGCGAATCTTCAGCTAGATACGAAAAAATTATTTGTTATATCGAATATTTTTTCAGCTGTTTTTGGGGTAAGTGCTTTAGTATTATGCACTGCTCTTCCAATGGGCAAAATTGCAGGATTAATGGGTTTACATCTATCTTTAACAGGAATTCAAGTTTCCAAGATATCGATACCTGTTATTTTAGCAGCTGTGCCTTTTACTGCAGGTTCTTTTATTTTTGCTGGTAAAAAGATAGTTGGAAGCATTAAATCATCAGATGAGAAATCATTAGAAAGGTGGAGAAAATTAGAACAGTATGGGCGATCTTTTGATCAAAATAAAAAAGTTACATTACTGACAGATGATGAAGAGGAAGAAAATTTTATAGAAGAAATGGCAGATATAGCAGTACAGCAATGGGAAGAGATACAAGTAGTAAAAGCAGAGGAAAAGATAGTTTTTTCAAAAGAAAATGAAGAAATAAGAATGTTAACAGAAAAATTAGAAGAAAAATCATTAAGAGAGCGAAAAGAATTAGAAGCAATTTTTTTTAAAGGTGATAATCCAAAATGGTTATTAAACAAAGAATATTATAAGTTTTTGGAAACCAACTTAGACAAAGAATTTGTAATAAAAATTCAAAAAAATCTTAATTGGTTTATGGATAAAGTTGAAGAGCAGGTTAATGAAGACATAGAAGAAGAAAAAAATCAGTTTTATGATTCTCTTAAAGATTATGTTACATTACCAAGCTTCAGGATAATAAAACAAAGAATACTTTGCTGGTCTTTCAATGAGGATAATAAGGATAAAGCCCTTGAAACTATAAAAAAAGGATTATTACAATTTTTCAAAAGTATTCAAAAAAATAGTAACATTAATTTTGATATTCTCTAAGTTTATTTCTAAGAGTTCTTAAACTAATTTTTAAGATATTAGCTGCTTTTGTTTTATTAAAATTATTTTCTTGTAATATTTTTAAAATATAGGATTTTTCCATATCTTTAAGAGATATCTCATAAGATTCTTTTATCTCTTTTTTTGGATAGTCTATATAAAGATGCTCTTCTTCTATTATGCTGGAAGAGTTTAATACAACAGCTCTTTCTATAATATTTGATAGCTCTCGGATATTTCCAGGCCAAGAATAATTTAACAGTTTTTTTTGTGAAGAAGAAGATAAAATTGTTTTTTCTCTTTTGTTTTTTTGGGAAAATGTTTTTAAAAAATATTCAGCAAGGGGAATAATATCCTCTTTTCTCTCTCTTAAAGGAGGAAGATTTATTGGAACTACATTTAATCTGTAAAATAGATCTTCTCTAAATATTTTTGAAGAAATAGCTTCTTTTATATTTCTATTAGAAGTAGAGATGAATCTTATATCTACTTTTATAGGATTTATTCCTCCTACTCTTTCAAATTCTTGTTCTTGGATAGCTCTTAAAAGTTTTGGTTGGAGAAGAAGAGGGATTTCTGTTATTTCATCTAAAAGTAAAGATCCTTTGTTTGCTAATTCAAATTTTCCTATTTTTTTTTGATCAGCTCCTGTAAAAGAACCTTTCTCATGCCCAAAGAATTCGGATTCTATTAAAGTTTCAGGAATAGCAGCACAGTTTACTTTTATAAAGGGATTAGAAAATCTTTTTGAAAGATGGTGTATGGCATGAGCAAATATTTCTTTCCCAGTACCACTTTCACCATTTATGAAAACACTTGAATTGCTTTGAGCTATTTTTTTTAAATTATTTAAGATCTTTTTCATGGAAGGAGAGTTAGAGATTATTCCAGCAGTATGGAAGGAGTAGGATAATTCGTTTCTTAAATATCTGTTTTCTCTAATAAGATTTATGTGTGAGAAAGCTTTTTCTAAAATAGCTTTGATGGATTCTAAGGAGAAGGGTTTTATCAGATAATTAAAAGCTCCTAATTTCATTGCTTCTACAGCATTTTCTATACTTCCAAAAGCTGTCATTATTATAACAAGACTGTCAGTATGTTTTTTTGCAAATTTTAAAACCTCAAATCCATCTTTTATAGGCATCTTCATATCTGTTATAACTATATCGAAATTTTCGTTTTTTAAAGCTTCTATAGCTTGTTTACCATTTTCACAAAGGGTTATTTCAAAAGATTCTTCTTTTAAAAAATCTTTTAAAAAATTTCTGATTAAGAGTTCATCATCTGCTATCAATATTTTTTTAGACATTATCTCTCCTTGATTGGTAGGGTTATTAAAAAGGTGGAACCTTTATTTATTTCAGACCTTACTTCTATATTACCAAAATGAGATTGGATTATCTTATAAGCTTCAGAAAGACCTAATCCATTACCCTCTTTTTTTGTGGTGAAAAATGGAGAAAATATATTTTCTAAATCATCGGATTTTATTCCTTTACCATTATCGGATATATTTATCATACAGATATTGTTGTTTTTGAATATGGAGATTGTTATTTTACCTGAATTTTCTATAGCTTGAAAGGCATTTACTATAATATTAAAAATAGCGGATTTAATAAGTTCTTTATCGATAGAAGAAAGTATAGATTTTGTTGGAATATGATATTCTAAAATAACATTTTTTGAAAAGGAATGATCCACCTTTATAAGACCAGCTATCTCTTTTATTAATAAACATATATCATAAGGTTTTGTATTTATATCCAACGGTCTAGAAAAATGTAATACATTGTTAAGAAGCCTTTCTAAAGATTTAGTCCCATCTATTATATATTTTGCCATAGATTGAAGATGTTTAGAATTTTCTAAATTTCTATATAATAAAGATGCATATCCTCTAATACCACCTAAAGGATTTTTTATTTCATGAGCAACTATGGCTGCCATCTTACCTAGTTCATTCATCCTATCATTTCTATTAGCTATAAGTTCTAATTTTTTTATTTTTGTAATATCTTTAATCATTATTATCATTCCTTTATTAAAATTTTCATAAATGAAAGAAGAACTTATTTCTAGTTGTTTGTTTAAGGATATAAGGCTGATTGTTGTTCTTTTTTGACAAATTCCTAGTTTTAAAGATTCTTTTATTGAAAAACCAAAATAATCATCTTTAAAATTATTCCAAAAATTTTTAAAGATTATATCCTCTTCTTTTTTTTGAAGAATTTTTTCTGCTTCTTTATTAAAAGTTGTTATAATACCATCAGTATCAATAAAAATGATTCCCTGACATATATTTTTTAAAATGTTATTTAAATAACTAGCAACTAAATTTCTTTCATTTATTTTTTTTAAAAGTTTTTCATTGGCTAATTTAAGATCTTGATTTACATTTTCAAACTGTTCTTTTAAATCAGAATAAGCTTTTTTTATTAAAACAGTTTCTTTTGAGAAAAGAGAAAAAGCATGAGCTAGATGTTTCATGCTTTCTTCTATATTTTCAGCCTTTAATGCTCTATTTGCTACCTCTTGTAATTGAGAGAGGATCTGTTTTTCCATTATTACTCTTTTATTTTTAACATTTTATAAAAAAACAATCTTTTTTTTATTACACTCATCTATTTTGGACTATAAAAAATTTTGAAATAATATAAAATTATTTTAAAAATAAAAGGTATTTTATGAGATTTTTTTTAGTTTTTTTAATTTTACTATTTTCCTGTTCTGATGATAAGTGCCATAAAAATAGAATTCAATCTGAGTATATAACTAGAACTCATGATACATTTTTTTTTCCTATATTTAATCCTAAATTCAATAAAAGAGAAAATTATCCTTGGGAAAAAGAGATATCAAAACTTGTTGCAATAACAGATGAAGATATGAGATGTAAAGGATCAAAATTAAATCCTTCTATTATAGAAAATGATGAGATATTTAATGATTGTGAAGGGAAAAATCATAGTTTACCAGTTATTAATGGTAAAGAAGGAGTTTATCCTATACTTTTAGAAATTTTAAATTATATTCAATATAAAACTAAAAAAAGAGTTGTTGTAACTTCAGGATATAGATGTCCAAAACATAATAGATATATTAGAGCTAATAAGAGATCTAAACATATTATTGGAGCAGCTGTAGATTTTTATGTTAAAGATATGGAGAATGAATATGAAAAAATAGTAGATCTTATCTTTAACTTTTATAAAGAAAAAAAGAGATATTCTTTGAAGAAAGAGTTTCTTTTTTTGCAGAGCAAAAATAGAACAGATGTTAAGATAAAACCTTGGTATAATAAAGAAATTTTTATAAAACTCTATTTAGAGAAAGAGGGAAGAAATTTAGATAATAAACATAGATATCCATATATTTCTATTCAGGTGAGGTTTGATTTGGAAAAAGGTAAAGAGGTAAATTATTCTGAAGATAGAGCAAATAATATTTATTTGAAATGGTAATATGTTTTATTATTATATAAATGCCGATGTGGCGGAATTGGTAGACGCGGTAGACTCAAAATCTACTCTTACTTTGTAAGGTGCTGGTTCGATTCCAGTCATCGGCAACTTCAATTAATCTTTTCCTTTTAAAAATTATTGTTATATATAAAAAATATGAAAAGAGCTACTTGGGGATCTAAAATTGGATTTATATTATCTGCATCAGGTGCTGCTATTGGGTTAGGTAACATACAAAGATTTCCTTATTTAACAGCTGAGGGGGGAGGAGCTTTATTTGTTTTTATATATTTGATATGTGTTATTTTTATTGGGTTGCCTTTGATTTTAGTTGAATTTTCATTGGGGAGGTATGCACAAAAAAATCCTGTTTGTGCAATAGAAAAAATAAAACCTAATTATAAGTGGATAGGATATTTAGGAATTTTAACAGCATTTTTTATATTAACATATTATTCTGTTGTTGGAGGATGGGCTATTGGATATGTTATAAATATGATCTTTAATTTAAAAATAGATATATTTAATTTTGCAGCTAATCCTTTATATGCTATTGGTTATATGGCTCTTTTTTTTACTATAGTTATGCTTGTAGTTATGAGAGGTATAAGAAGGGGAATAGAGCGATATAATAAAATTCTTATGCCTATTCTTTTTTTTTTAATTATTATTTTAATGGTTAAGTCTTTAACTTTAAAAGGTAGTTTTGAAGGAGTGAAGTATTATTTAAAACCGGATTTTTCTGAAATAAATACAAGAATCTTTCTTTTAGCTTTAGGACAAGCTTTTTTTTCTTTATGTATTGGAGAAGCTGTACTTATAACATATGGTAGTTATGCTAGTAAAAAAGAGAATTTAGCTTCTTCTGCTTTATATATAGCTTTTTTTGATACTTTGATTGCTATGTTAATAGGATTTGTAATATTTCCAGCTATCTTTTCTTTTGGAGAAACTCCCACACAGGGTGTGCTTTTAAGTTTTTATGTTTTACCTAAAATTTTTTCAAAAATGGTTTTTGGAAATATTTTTGGTTCTCTTTTTTTTATTCTTCTTTCTTTTGCAGCTGTAACTACAGCTATTGCTCTTTTAGAGATGCCTGTTGCTTATCTTATAGATAAAAAAAGATGGAATAGAAGAAAAGCTGTTTGGATAGTGGGAATGGTAGCATTTGTTTTAGGAATACCCTCTGCTCTTTCCAAAGGAGGAAGTAGATTTTTAAGTGATATTAAATTCAATTTTATCAAACAAAAGGGATTTTATGATATTATGGATTTTGTGTGGGGAAATCTATCCATGGTTTTAGGAGGAGGTTTTTTAGCTTTTTTTGTTGGATGGATTTGGGGAGCAGAAAGAGCATCAGAAGAGTTAAAGATAGGATGTGAAAGATTTATAAAAATAAAACCTTTTTGGATTTTTATTGTAAAATTTTTAGCTCCTGTTTTTATTTTTATTATTTTGTTAAGTCTTTTTTGGTAGAATATGAAAGAGAAAAGAGAAAGTTTTAAATCAACTTTAGGATTTATATTAGCAACATCTGGAGCTGCTATAGGTCTTGGGAATATACAAAGATTTCCTTTTATTGTTTCAGAAGGAGGCGGAGCTTTATTTGTTTTTATTTATCTTATCTGTGTGATATTGATAGGAATTCCGCTTATTTTAGTAGAGGTAGCTCTTGGAAGACATACTAAGAGGAATCCTGTTTCTGCAATAAACATGATAAGACCTAAAAGTTTTTGGAGGATAGGAGGTGCGTTGGGAGTTCTAACGGTATTTTTTATTTTAACTTATTATTCAGTAATTGCTGGATGGGCAATTGGTTATATTTTTAATATGCTTTTTAATGTCTCTATTGATATAAAAGATTTTTCACAAAATGCTTTTTATTCTATTGGATATATGTCTCTTTTTCTCATAATTGTTGTAGCTATAGTTATTAGAGGAGTTCATAAAGGGATAGAAAGGTGGAGTAAAATTTTGATGCCTTTACTTTTTATAATAATTTTAATTTTAGTTGTTAGATCTTTACTTTTACCAAATAGTTTAGAAGGATTAAAATATTATTTAAAACCAGATTTTTCTGAGGTAAATACTAAAATCTTTCTTTTAGCTTTAGGACAAGCTTTTTTTTCTCTCAGCATTGGAGGGCACGTTTTAATAACTTATGGAAGTTATGCTAAAAAAACAGAAAATTTGGTTAGATCTTCAGGATATGTGGCTCTTTTTGATACTTTAATAGCTTTACTTGCAGGATTGGTTATTTTTCCTGCTGTTTTTTCTTTTGGAGAATTACCCTCTCAGGGAATAGCTCTTTCTTTTGTGGTTTTACCAAAGATATTTTTACAGATGCCTTTAGGAAATATTTTTGGAGCTTTTTTCTTTTTGCTTTTAGCTTTTGCTGCTATAACTTCTGGTATTGCTCTTTTAGAAATTCCAGTTATCTATTTTGTAGATTCTAAGAAATGGTCTAGGAAAAAAGCTGTATTGATTATAGGAGTTTTAGTTTTTTTATTAGGGATACCTTCTGCTCTTTCACAGGGATCAAATAGGTTTTTATCCAATATGAAAATAGATCTTATTGGCAGACAGAGTTTATTAGATATTATGGATTTTGTATGGGGTAATTTTACTATGGTGTTAGCAGCTGGAATAATTGCTATTTTTGTTGGATGGGTATGGGGAATAAGAAATGTTAAAGAAGAGCTAGCGATAGGATCTTATGGATTTAAAAGGATAGCAGCTATTTGGGGAGTATTGGTAAAATATATTATTCCTGTTTTGATATTTGTTATTTTATTAATGCTTTTTATTTAATTTTTGTTTCATAAAAAAACATTTTAGTGTAATTTTCCTTAAAGGAATTTTTATGAAGATATTAAATATTTTTTTATGTTGTTATTTTGTTATGGTCTATTCAAATAATATACCAAAAATTTCTCAAGAAGATTCTAAGATATTAGAAATGGATGAGTTGGATAAAGAGTGTAAAAAATATGAAGATGAAATATTTTTTGAATTGTATTCTAAAAAGATTGCGGAGATGGATTTAGAAACATTAAAAAAGAATCCTGAATTAGTGCTACGTAAAGCTTTTGCAGAGTTTGGGGTTTTGTTTTCTACAAAATCTTTTGAAGAGTTTATAAATCAACTTCCAAATCTTCAAAAGGATTATAAATTTGTTATGGATAATTCTGAAAAAAATTCTAAAATTTTTATAAATGCTGATTTAAAATATAAATTTGCTGATTTTATTAAAAAAAAATCTCCTAAAAATGTTGAAAGTTTTTTGGGAAAAGCTGTTGAATTTTATGAAAGTATTTTAGAAGATCTAGAAAAAAAAGTTTCAGAAAAAAGTAAAGATTTAAAAAATGATATACAAGATTTGAGAGATATCTCTAATATAATCATTGTTACTGATATAATGCACTTGGAGCATTTAATGAATAAAAAGAAAAAATAGTTGGATAAAATTTTTTGAAAAAATATTTTAGAAAATAAAAAAGTATTATACTTGTAAAAAAGTATTTTATTTTCAACTTTTAAAAAGGATTTTTTATGAAAATGTTAAATGTTTTTTTATTGATTTGTTTTATTTTTGCATATTCAGATGATACCATGCAAAAAATTTATCAAGAAGCTTCTGAAATAGTGGATGAGGATTTTGAAAGAGATGAAGATGAGATACTTGTTGAGTTTTATTCTGAGAAAATTGAAGAAATGGATTTAGAGGTATTAAAAAAAAATCCGGAATTGATTTTTAGAAGAGCTTGTGCTTGGTTTAAAATTTTAGATCCTGTGGAATACATGGAAGATTTTTTTAGTCAACTTAAACAACTTAAACAAGATTTTAAATTTGTAATGGATAATTCTGAAGAGAAATCGCAAATTTTTTTAGCTGCTGATTCAAATTATCAATTTATCGATCTTATTTTAAAATCATGTCCTAAAAGCGAGGAAGATTTTTTTGATCGTTATTTAGAATTTTCTGATAATATTTTAAGAAGGTGGGCAACAGATCCTTCAGCAAGCGGTAAAAAACTTCGTGAAGATGTTTTTTTAAATGTAGAAAGAGATCCTACTATAGCTCAGTCTTTTTATGATTTTGTGCTTAGAAATGAAAAAGATCCAGATATTGCTCTTGGATATATTAAACCTGATAGGATAAGGATATCTTGTATTATTCCATATGAAAATGAAAAATTTACTCTTCTATATCGTATTGAATTTTCTGAGCCAAAAATGGATATCATTAATGGTGAAATGTAATAAAAAATATTATTTTTTTTGAATGTAAATATATTGTTAGTAAAAATGCAAATGAATGAAATTACCCATGTCCATGAAATTATCCGTAGATGTTTAAAAACTAATATAACTTTTGATACACCTGTTTTCTTAACAAATAAAGAAGTATTATCGCTTAAGATTAATAAATATACAAATCGCTCAGAATTACCTTGCTATAAGGGTTCTTATTTTGAATGTAAATTTTTAGAGTTAGATATAACTGAAATTATTCGTAGACATTCTGTTTGTTCTAAAGATACCTTTGATTTAAATTCTGAAGATTTTCACTTTTGTGTTGAGGATATTAATCGTATAGGACAAAAATCCTTAGGGCTTAGACATGTTTCAAGTTTTAAAAATGCGTGTTATGAAGCTATAAATGGAATGAAAGACGGCTGTTCATTAAATATTTCTTTTAAGAAATCTGAAGGACCTTATAATAAGAATCGATTTGAAGACTTACATAAAAAGTCAAAAGAAGAAATTAAAGAGCAACTTCCAGAGTATGAAAAAGGCATTATCAATTTTATTACGAACTCTATGAAGATGGATTTGAATAAGAAAATAAAAAGATTAGATTATCCTTCTTCAGATAGATTGAACGAGGTTATAGATATTATAAAAAATATTCTAAAAAAGACGCATTTTTTATTATTGAATTATAAGACAAGAGCTGTCGTTACTGATACAGGCTTATGGAGTAATGGACTTGGACGTGTTCCAAAAAGGTCTTTAGAAGGAAAAAACATTACTATGCTAAATATTCCTAATATTGAAAAAAATATGATTTCAAATGATATGTTATGCAATTCTGATGAACTCTTTAATTTTTTAGCTTTAAATTATATGAAAAGTCTTTTAAAAACTATGCGCTGCATTTTATTTTCATGAATAACTCAATTTCTACTATTTGAAAGATAATAATCCTAAAGAGTAGAAAAAAACAAAGCAAATTAAGATTTCGGAATTAAAAATTGCTACGAAATAACTAACTATCAAAAACTTAGGCAAACAAGAAAAAATAAAAGCGGTTGAATGTTTCAGAACTTTTGGTTAGAAAAAACTCAAAATTTTCTATAAAACTTTATGGAAATTATCCGAAAAATGGGCCTAATATTCCAATTGCTATAGCTCCAGCTATCTTATTAAAAAATGTATCCAATTTTGATTCCTTTATTTCCTTTGAATGATTTACATCTTCTTTTAATCCTTCATTGACTTGCTTTGCTACATCAGCATTTTTAATTTCTAAAATGATCTCATCATCACATGAAGCACTTTTTTGTCCCAGATTATATGAGCCAATAATAGTATATTTCTTGTCAAAAGTTGCTACTTTTTTGTGGTACAACTGATTTGGTTGATCATATTCATATGCATTTGTAAGTAAACTATAATTAGTTCTATTAGGTAATACATATATCCAATGTGATAATGAAGAATTGTTTCCTGCACTATTAAAGTGCCCTGCAATTTTTATTGATTCTTTATTTTTATTTTGTAATTCTTTTTTAATAATTTCATCGGGATTAAACAAAAGGTTTCCAAATCGAATTTCTTGAGTTGCCTTATTAATTCTCATAGCTATTCTGTGTGTAATGGGATTTCTTTTGCGATGTTCAGGGCCACCGACAAAACATCTTAAAGAAACATTTTTAATAAGTCCCTTTGCTTTATCAAACTTATCGCAAGTTCCCTGTGTTGCATTTTCTATAGGAAAGAAATCGTTGGCAAAGAAGGTATTTTTATCATGATAACGCATACGGTTTTCCCATTTTTGGAAAAGAGAGAAAAATTGTGAACGTAAGGTCAAAGCAATTTGACCTTTTCCAACTAAATCAGTATCGCGAAATCCTTGATCAAAGAATTTTGAAGAAAAATTTTTTTTATTTACTTTTTTTATTGTTGTCTTACAAACATCTTGTCGGTCCATTTTGGGATGTATTCCTGTTCCGCCTATAACGAAGTATTTGCCATCTACAACTAACATTTTAACATGATTTTCTTCTGAGTGTAGATAAGGTGATGTGTGATAAATTCGATTAGTAATGAGATATTTAAAACGATTGCCAAATGTTTTATTCAAATCATTAAGTTTAGAAATATCGGTTTTTTCTAGGAGATCATTACTGAGAAGAATGTGAGTACGTAGTTTACTGCTATTTGTCATTCTAGTTTTGATTATATCTAAGATTTCTCTAAAATCCTCACCACCAGCAAAATTTGGAGAAAATTCAATGCTTGTCTCAGCTATTGAAAGCAGTTCTTTTTTCCATTTAAAACTATTCTCTGCATTATTAACGATGAGTACATCTGCTGTGCTCTTTGATCCTAAATGAGGAGCATTTAAATCGGTTTTAGTATGTGAAGCAGGAAGATCGGATCGAAAACGATAAGCCCATACTCTGGATCGAATTTGATCAATAGAAATTGCTATTAACGCAATAGTTCCGACAAGAGTGGAGACGATAATAACACCAGCAAGTCCTACTACCATACTTCCTAGCAAGATTAGAAGTGCTATGTTGTTTATTTTTTCCGTTGGACTTGTGAATTTAATTTTTTGGTAATTTCCAATAGGAATTCCAAAACCAGGAGGATTCTTAGGAATAATTGAATGATTAGAAGCAATTGAATTACAGGGAAATTGCATGAAAAAAATACTTGACATATGAAGTATTTTTTTTAATCTTTACTCTCTAAAGCACCGGAGGGTATTATGGAATTAAAAAAAATACAAAAA
>Ga0111177_123_pt1 | contig 17371 bp, 14 predicted proteins | sample DeeMarSWOR324_28_FD_80230 | JGI IMG/M metagenome (GOLD analysis project Ga0111177, IMG submission 80230) | Chlamydiae bacterium SM23_39
TAAAACTCTTTCTTTAAAAGAAAGAGTTTGGATTTGTCCTTCTTGCAATAAAGAACACAATAGAGATGTTAATGCAGCTATAAATAATTTAAGAGAAGGGGCATTTTCTCTTGGGCTAGATATTGTAAGACCTGATTCTTCAGGCGAATATTGTTTGAATCCAGAATCCAACTGACTTTAGTCGTTGGAGCATGTCAATGATATCTTTATATTAAATAGTCTATTTTTGAAAATCAATAAATTGTTTCTTATATGGAAGATTTTTTATTGTTTTCTCTTTTATTATTTACTTATAAGAAGTGGACTTAGTAAAATGTAAAGATTTAATTTTCTCTATGAATCCTTGCGCTCACAATTTGTCTGTTTGAAACATTATCATGAGAATAGCTATTTTTATAGCTATCAATAAATGGGTGTAGTTCAAAGACTTTTTTTTCGTGCTATCAAATTGATCGATATAAATGCGGTAAAGGGCGGTTGTTTTTATAAAATTTAAAATGAGAATGGTTCTAAATAAGTATTTATATCAGCATTAGAGAATTGCTTATCAGCATCAGCAGATTTTGTATATTCTGGCCAAATATTTTTTACCATAGTTTTTCTGAAATCGCGAACTTTACAAAAAGGAAGTTTAGCAGCTCTTTGATTTTCTAATAATTTTTCATTACCATTTTTTAAGCGTTTTTCTAAATAATGTAATCCATATACTCCACAATTATAACTATCGATTTGGTTTTGATAAGTATGTTTGTAGAGAGTATAATCATTTAATGAATATTTTGTTATTATTGCAGATACACAATCTGAAATTTTTTGTTTGGTGTGTTTTACATGTGAATTAGCTCTATCACTATCTAAAAGACCTTTAGGATCATAATATTCTACTATTTTGTTTTTTTTATCTATTAATATATGAGAATAATGGTCTCTCATAGGTAATCTAAAGATTCTTGCCAATAGTTTTATAATTTTATAATGAGATTTTTCAATCGAAAAAGGAATGTAAATATAATTTTTTTCTCCTTCATTTTTAGTATTGGAAGGTGATAAATATGAAAAATCAACTTGAAGATTGTCATATTTATTTTTTAAATAATTATTATAGTATAAATTAAGTGAGATGTCTGAGAGTGTTTGATTCGTTATTAATTGATTTACAAGAACATATAAATAAGGATTAGTTTGTTGCCTTTCTAAAGTATGAAACTCTTTTTCTTCTTCTGATAAACTGATTTTTTTAAATGAAGCTATAGTAGTGAAAAAATAAGAAGAAACAGACCAAAATGCATTTCTAATTAACCTAAATAATTTTAAATTATGAACTGAGAATGCCTCATTTTCATTTTTGGTTAATTTGCCATCATTAATATTGTATATTTTCATAATAATATTTTAACATAAATATCATTTTTGTTAAAGATTAATATTAAATATTTTGTGAAAATATCCTCTTGTAATTATCTGATAACAAGGAGCTTAAGAATTGAAATTTTCTTGGAATAGATAATTTTTTATAATATTTTTTGTTTTTGTGGTATTTTCGATTAAAGAGAAGGATATATATGAAATATGTCGATAGTCATGAATGGATAAAAGTGGAAGGAGATATTGCTACTATTGGAATGAGCTCTTCAGCAATAAAAAACCTAGGAGAAATAGTAAATATTAAACTTCCTAAAGTTAATCAAAAAGTTAAAAATAAGGATGTTGTAGCTATTTTAGAAACTTCTAAATCAGCTATAGAGATAACTTCTCCTATTTCGGGAAAAATAGTAGAGGTAAATATATCTTTAGAAAAAGATTTAAAAAATTTAAATGAATATCCAGAGAGTTTAGGATGGTTATTTAAGATAAAGATAAAGGATTAGGTAGTGAAGAAAAAATTTTGGATTTTTTTTATCTCTATTTTTTTTGTATCTATCTTCTTTTTTAGTTATAAGATCTTTGGAAGGTATCTGATATCTTCCTATTCACAAAAATTTTTAAAAGAAAAGATATCTTTTGAAAGATTTTATTTAAAAGATAAAAAAATAGTAATAGAAGATATAAAAGGATGTTCAGATAAGATTGATTTTTTTTTAGAAAAAGCTTTTATAGGTAAAATTTTTTCTCATCCAAAAATTTTACTTTTTAAACCAAAGATAATTTTAAAAAAATGTTCTTTAGATATTAGAACTTTGAAAAATATTTTAAATAAATTGGTAGATTTTAAGATGGAGGTTGAAGAAGGGGAAATATTGGTTTTAGATACTAATAATAAGATGTTTTTTGAACTAAAGAAAAATGTTTTTTATTTAAATTTAGGAGAAGATAGTGAGATTGTTTTGGATTTTGTAAAACATAAAGATATTTTGGAAGCTAATTTCAGATTTTTAGATGTAGATCTTTTTAAATTAGACCATTTTTTTAAAAATTTTAATTTAAATATAAAGGGTAAACTTAACGGAGAAGCCTTTTTAAAATATGAAACAAATTCAGATGTTTGTTTTAATTTTTCTTTTTCTAACCTTTTTATAAAAAAGAACCATTATAAAAATAATCTTTTTATACAAAAATTAAATATTGAAGGAAAAGGAAAAGATAAATTTCTTTTAAAAAATTTTAAGATCAATGGAGAAGCAGAAAATTTACTTTTTAAATCAGGAGAAAATATTATTTTTAAAAATGTATTTGGATATTTTGTATATGATCCAAATAAAAAAATAGAATTCAATTTTAAAAATAAGGATTCCTTTTGTTTAAAAGGAGATGAAAAAAGTTTTATTGTAAATTTTTTGAAGGATAATTCTAAAATATTTTTAAAAAAATTAAATAAAAATAATATTTTTTTGGAATTAGAAAATGTTAAATATGAATTTTTAGATATTTTTGAAAAAAAGAAAGAACAAGAAAATTTCAGATTTCTTAAGGGAAAAATATCTGGTAATTTTGAAATAAATAGAGATATACAGAAGATATATTTTAAAAAATTAGATATAAAAGATATAAATTTAGAATGGAAAAAATATCCTATTTATATAAAAAGTATTAAAGGTAATGGAGAGATTGATAGATCAAATTTTTTAAAATCTACTTTTTCAGATCTTGAAATTTCAAATATTCAATTTTTAGAAAAAACAATTTTATTGGATGCCTTTTTTAAAATAAATGAAGGACATATTGAAAAGGGTAGTGTAAAGGGAAGAATAGAAGATTTAGAAACTGAAATTAATATAGGAGGAGAGCTATTAAATATAGATGCAGAGATCAATTTCAATGGAGATCTTGGTTCTATTTTAAAAAATAATTATAAAAATAATGTTAAAGCCAAAATTTTTTGTAAAAGCAAAAAAAAAGAATTTGATTTTTCAGGGATAATAGATATGGAAGAAAGAGAACATGTTGCTTTTGGATTAAAATTAAAAAATTTTGATTTTTCATTTTGGGTAAGAGGAGAAAGAGTTGTTTTAGAGAAATGGAAAAGATTTTTGCCTTTTGATATTCAAGGAAGATCTAATATATATCTTTTTTCGAATGGTAAAAAGTTAAAACTCTTTTTAAAAGGAGAGAATTTAAGATATCAAAATGAATATATAGATTTACAAATAGATAGATTAGGAGATATTAGAAATAATCTTTTTAAAGATGATTCTCTTTTTTTATCATATAATATTTCAGATAAAAAGGTTTTTGTAGATGTAAAAAAAGCTAATGGAAATTTTTATTTGAAAAATAATGGGTTAAAATTTTCTTTTGAAAATTCTGAAATATTATTTAAAAATCTTATTTTTCAGTTTAATCTCCCAAAAGTTCAAAGTTTGAATTTAGATTTAAAAGGAATGGTGTTTTTAGATATTTCAAAAGATAAACCTAAATTAGATATCAATGCCTATTTTGCTAAGGGAAAAGTTGAGGATCTTTCTCTTTTTTTAAAACATTTTAGTTTAAAAATTCCAAAGATTAAAGGTTTTTTTGAAACAAAAAAAAGAGGATTTTATTTTTCAAAGATCTTATCAGCTGATGAGAAAGAGGTTGTTTGGAGAGGAGAGTTTTTATTCAAAGATATAAAAACATTTACAAAAAATATTTTTTTTAAAGAGATAGATATAAATATTACATCTTCTAATGGAGAGATAGGAGGGGATTTTTATAGTAAAGTTTTTATTAATAAACATGTTTATTCCTTTTTTTGTAATTCTTTTTTAAAAAATCCAGATGAGTTAAAGATAGATTGTAAAATAGGGAATGATCTATTTGAGATTTTATCCTTTTCTGCTTCTTCTAAAATAGATAAAGATAGATTTAAGATTTTTATAAATCCTAAAAGCCATTTATTAGGAGAAAGATTAAATATTTCTGAATGTATTTTGAATAAAGATTTAAAGATAGAATCTTTAAAAATAGATCACACTTTAAAAATTTCTAATATAGAATTTTTAATGAAATCTTTTTTAGGAGATAATTTTTTAAAAAATGGTATTTTTAAAAAATTTTTTAAAAAAAATTTTTCTTATAACCTTTTATCTAAAAAAGAAAAACCTTTTTTCTTGTCTGTTTGGTTAGATAAGAATAAGAGGTTAAAATTTCAAGTTAAAGGAGATGATCTTTTTGTTTTTAATAGAGATATAAAAAAAGTATTATGTGAGGGAAGTATAAAGAATAAAGAGGTAAGGATAGATAAATTTTTAATAGATGATTTTTTAGTTAAAGGTAATATTTTTTTAGAAGAATCGGTGAAGGTAAAAGAGTTTAGTATTTTAAAAAATAAGAGTAAAGTTGAAGGAGAGATTTTATTTTGTAAGAATAGATTTGATATAAAATTAAAAAATATTGAAATAGAAGAAGAAAATTTTTTTAATTTAAAAAATATAAAAAAAATATCTTTTGAAGGAGGGGGATGGGTTAGTTGCCTTTTTCAAGAAAATAAAAGACCTTTTTTAGAAGCTGATTTAGATTTAAATAGGTTGAGATTTTATTATAAAGATGTTTTCGTAGAAAATAGTTCTTGTGTAAATTTTAATTATTCAAATAAAAAAGGGTTGGAATTAAGTAAGATAGATCTTAATTTTTTTTCTGATAAGATAGATCTTTCAGCTATTAAGACAAAGATTAAATATGTTAGGTATGATGCTGAAAAAGAAAGATGGGATTTTCAAAAAATCGATTGTTACATTCCAAAAGAATTAGCATTTATTTTTGAAAAAAATATTGAAAATAAGTTTTTTGAGTTTATGAAAAATAATGTTGTCTTTGAAAAGGATTTAGAACTTTTATTAGATTTAGAATATTTTCCTAAAAAATCTATTTTTTCTTTTGAATTACAAGAAGGTGTTTTTTATATAAATAAATTAAAAAGACAGATTAAAAATGCTAAGATTAAAATAACTCCAAATGATCTCTCTTTTGAAAGTTTTTATTTTTATAGATCTCTTTATCATAAAATATCATCTTACATAGATTTTAAAAAAAGATGTGGAAAATTTATTATAGGAGATAATTTAGTTGTTAGTTGGGATATTAAAAATAATAGAATGGATATAAATAAGATAAAAGGAAGATATTTGGGATTGGAATTTGATTTGATAGCAGATAAGAATAATAAAGAAAATTTTGTTTTATTTGGAAATATAAAAATAGATTTTTCTAATTTAAATTTTTCCTTTTTTGAAAAATTAAAATTTTTAGAAATAGGGAAGGGATATCAATTAAGAGGATATTTTTTTATTAATAGAAAAGATTACACATTTAATAAATTTGAAGGAGAAATTTTTGCTAAAAAATTTGAAATTAAAAAAGCTATCTTTAAAACTCTTTTTGCCAAAGCTTTTATATCTAACAATATTGTTGAGATAAAAGATTTTAAAATTAGTGATAAGAGCGGTATTGTTCAGATAAAAAAAATAGAGTGCGAAAAAATAGAAAATAGATGGAAGTTTTCTATTCCTTTGATAGAAGTTTTTGAGGTTAGACCATCTCTTATTAAAGGAAAAAAGAAAGATATGAAACCTCTTGTAATTACAAATTTTAATATTTATCAATTAGAAGGATTTTTAGATGATTTCTCTACTATTCGGGGGAAAGGAGATTTTCATTTTTTAAATTCTTTTAAAAGAGAGCAAAATCTTTTTGAGATACCAGCAGATGTTTTAGGAAGGATTTTAAGTTTAGATGCTGATATTTTGATTCCAGTGCATGGAGATATCTCATTTGAGATAAGGGATGAAAAATTTTTTATTACTAAAATGAAAGATGTATATAGCGAGAACAGAAGATCTAAATTTTTTATGGTTGATAAACCATATATGGATTTTAATGGTAATTTAAATATTAATGTTAAGATGAAACAGTATGTTCTTTTTAAATTAACTGAAAAATTTATTATTTCTATTAAAGGAAAAGTCAATACTCCAAAAGTGCATTTGAAAAAGAAAGGAAGATGAAAAAATTTTTTAAAAAATTTTTAGATTTAATTTTTCCTAAAATTTGCATTCATTGTCAGGAAAAATCTAATAATAATCCCTTTTTTTGTGAGAGATGTATTGAAGATTTTGAATTTTTAGAAGAAGAAAAATTTGATAAAAATAAAAATTTTTTTCGAATAGCAGTTTTTGAAAATAGAGGACCTTGTAGATCTTTATATTTAGAGATAAAGAAAGCTAAAATATTTTCTCTTATAAGATTAACAGCATCTTTTATGGTTTATAGGTATTTGAAATTAGGATACCCTATTCCTGATTTTATTAGCTATTATCCTAAAAGTGAAAAATATATAAAACTTTTGATGGATGAAATTTCAAAAATTTTAAATGTCAAAAAGATAAATTTTTTTAATAAATTTTTTTTAAAAAAAAGATTTTTGAATAAAAAAATTTTAATGATAAAAGATGTTATTGATCAAGAGTGTTTGTTGAATAGATCATGTTTTTATGTTTTAGCAATTTTTAAAAACATGTAGTAGAAATTTTTTGTGAGTTCAGTTTTTTATATTAAATAAATTTAATGATTATCCTTTCCATGAAATATTCTTGTTTATCATGAGTTAGGATATTTTTTTAAAAATAAAAATATCTAAATATATTTAATAGCAATAATCAATTTTTTTATTTTTCTAAATTTTTTTTTATGATCTGTATCTGTTTTTGTAATGTATTATCTATTTTTATCTTTTCAGATATTTTTTTCCATGCATGAAGAAGTGTTGAATGGGTCTTTCCCCCAAAAGAAGATGCTATTTTCATTAAAGATTCATCTATTAAATCTTTTGCTAAATACATTGCAACTTGTCTAGCTAAAGCTATCTCCTTTTTTCTAGATTCTCCTTTTATTTCACTTATTTTAATCTCAAAAACATTAGATACACTTTTAAGAATCGATTCTACAGAAATTTTAGTTTGAGGCTTATATTCAAACATCTCGCTAAGTAGATTTTCAGCTAAAGCTTCTGTTATCTCTAAATTCATTAACTTACAATAAGCTCCTAATCTATTTACAGCTCCTTCTAGTTGCCTTATATTGTTATAAATATGCTGAGCTATAAAAAAAGCTACATTATTTGGGATATTTATTTTTTTTTGTTGTGCTTTATGTTGAATAATAGCAACTCTTGTTTCTAATTCAGGCATTTCTAAATATGTAACAAGACCACATTCCATCCTAGCTATCATCCTGTCAGATAGTTTTAATTGAGAAGGAGGTTTATCACTTGATATCACTATTTGTTTGTTTTGATTTATTAAACTTTCAAAGGTATTACAAAATTCTTCTTCAAAATTTAATCTATTTTGTAGAAATTGTATATCATCTATTAAAAACACATCTAAATTTCTATAAAAATTTTTCATTTTATCTACTGATTTATTTCTAAGATTATTTACTAGATCATTAATAAAAGCTTCTGTAGTTATATATTTTGTTTTTATCTTTTTATGGTTTTTTTGAATATAATGACCTATCCCATGTAAGAGATGGGTTTTACCAAGACCTACAAAACCATGTATAAATAAAGGATTAAAGGATTTCCCAGGTCTGTTAGCTACACCTACAGCGGCAGATTTAACAAATTGATTAGAAGGGCCCTCTATAAAATTTTCAAAAGTATATTGTCGATTAAATTCTAATTTTGGTTTTTGAATTATTTTAAAAGAACATTTTGTTCTTTTTTGAGATTCGGAAATAACAAAATTAATAGCTAGATCTCCATTATTTTTTTTGGGGAAAAAGAGAGATAATGTTTCCTTGTAATTATCGAGAAGATATTCTCTTACAAAAATATTAGGTACTTCTAATTCTATACTTTCATCTGTGCTATTTAGAAATTTTATTGGAGAAAACCAGTTTTGAAATTCTATAGCAGAACATTGTTTTTTTATAAAATCTAAAAACTGCAACCATTGATCATAGCTTGTGCAAGTAGACATTTTTTTCCTTTAAGTTATAAACAATCTTTCCACAATATATTTTGAAACTGTTTTCTAAATTTTTAATCTAACATGAAGATAATGCATTTGCAACAAAAAAATTTTAAGAATAAGCTAAAATTAATGCTTCTGATTGAGATGCAATATCTTTGTTTTCAGATTTTGTAAGATTTTTAGCTAAGGATAAACCCTCTTTTTTATATCCTAAATATAATAAAGCTTTTGCTTTATTTAAAAGAGATGGTAGATGGTTCGGAGTAAATTTTAATGCGATATTTAAATAGTTTAATGCTTTTTTGTTTTCTTCTATTTCTAGATGAAGAGCTCCGAGCATTTGAATGTTATAAGAGTTTTCTTTTTCTAATATATTTAATGCTTTAAAAATCTTTATTGCTATATCATATTTTCCTTGTTGAGCATATGAATAAGCTAAATATTTTAGATCATTAAGCTCTTTTTTTTCCCATCCTAAAATTTCAAGCCAGTTCATTTTAACCTTTATGATATTTTTTTAAATTGCTAAATAGATATTCAGAATTTTTATTTAATTCAAATAATATTTTTAATGTTTCTATTAAATTATCTTTCTCTTTTTTAGAAAAATTTTCAGGTAATTTTTCTATTTTTTTTAATAGAGATTCTAGTTTTTGACTATCTCCTATAGTTTTAATTAAAACCTCTTGAAATAAATTATAGGAGAAAGGAACAACTTCTTCATAGGTAGCTGTTTGAATTACAAAATTTAAAGATCTAATAATTTTTTCTATTTCAGATTCTAATGGTTTTATTCTAGCAATCTCTGTTTCTGGATAATATTTTTGGATTAAAGATCTTATCTCTTCCGATTCTTTTAACCATTCAATATAACTTTGTGAAGGTTCTACTCCTAAACTATCGATTGTTTTTGGTTTACTGACATCAGCCATCTGTTTTTCTTTTTATTTCATATTAACATTATTTTATTTTTTTGCAAAAATATGATAATAGAATTTTATCTACAAAAATATTTTTTCTATTTTTTTTTGATAACTTTTTTATTTTTAGATTTTTAAAAAAAGAAATAGATTTTTTTATATATTTTTTTAAACAAATTTCCCACAAATTTCCACTTATCTTTATCCATCTTTTATTTAATTGCTTGTGTAAAAATAAAAAAAAAATTTTTTTAAAATATTGATAAAATTTTGAATTCGCTGTTAGAATGTGGAAAAAGGTGGAAATTTATATGCAGCCTTTCTTTTTTAGTGGTAGTGTAGATGTTAAATTAGATGATAAAAATAGATTTGTCCTTCCACAAAGTATGAGATATGGTTTAGTTGAAGAGGGAGTTTTAGAGTTTTCTATTTGTTTAGGATTGGGAGGATGTTTAGCAATATATAGATCTTCTGATATTAGAAAAATTGTAGAAAAATTTAGAAAAAATTTGCATGTTGCTAAATTTCAAAAATTTTTCACTCTTTTTTTCTCTACTTTACATCATGCTAGTTGCGATAAAATTGGAAGGGTTATCCTTCCTGCAAAGTTAAAAGAGGCTGTTAAAATTAAAAAAGAGATTGTTATAGCAGGAGTGGTTAATAAAATTGAAATATGGGCTAAAGATATATATGATCTTTATCTTAAAGATCTTATAGAGAAAAGAGAGGGAATGGAAAACCTTCAAAAAATGACAGAAGAAGCTTTTTCATTACTGGTAGAAGATGATGCAACACAAACCAGTTCTTCTTAAAGAAGTTGTGCAATGTTTTAAGGAGATAAAAATCCAAATTTTTTTGGATGCTACGGTAGGAGCTGGAGGACATGCAAAAGAGATTTTACAAGATCATCCCGAAATAAAGAGATATATAGCAATAGATAGAGATAAAACTGCTTTGGAAATTGCAAAAAAAAAATTAAATAGATGGAAAGAAAAAATTATGTTTTTTCAAGAAAATTTTCTGTTTTTAGATAGATATTTAAAAGATAGATGTGCAGATGGAATATTGTTTGATTTAGGAGTTTCTTCAATGCAATTAGAAGAGGGAGAGAGGGGATTTAGTTTTAAAAGAGAGGGTCCATTAGATATGAGAATGGATAGATCAAAAGAGTTAACAGCTGAGAAAGTTATTAATGATTTTTCTAGAAAAGAGTTAGAAAAAATTTTTAGGGATTATGCTGAAGAGCCTAAATGGAAAAAAGCTTTAAATTCTATTTTGTCGATAAGAAAGAAAAAAAGGATAAAGACTACCTTAGAACTTGCAGATATTTTAAAAAAAATATGTGTTAAGAAAAGGCATTTGCATCCTGCTACTAGAATTTTTCAAGGTATTAGAATTTATGTTAATAATGAATTAGATTCTTTGAAAGTAGCATTGAGTAAAGCTATTGATCATCTTTGTGATAAGGGAAAGATAGCTGTTATCTCTTTTCATAGTTTAGAAGATAGAATAGTAAAAAGAATATTTAAGGAAAATAAAGAGATGGTTAATGAATTAATAAAACCATCTTATGAAGAGAAAAGGGTAAATAGAAGAGCTAGAAGTTCCAAACTTAGAATATTAAAAAAGGAGATGGTGTGAGATTCTCCTTTTTAATAAAAATAAGTTTTTGCATTTTAATATTTTGTTTTCAACTTTTTAAATATATAGATAGGATAAATAATTTAACAAAATTAAAAATAGTTATTCCTAAAATAGAAAAAGAGGTTGTTTTATTGAAAGAGGAAAATAAGAGATTAAAATATGAAATCAATAAATTTGAAAACCCAAATAATCTTATAAATTTAGCGAGGACACAAACTTTTGCTCATTTAAAACATCCTCTTGTAAGGGATGTTTTAAAAATAGAAAAAGAGGTAGCTTTACAAGATAAAAAATCTTTCTTAAAATGAAAAAAATTCAACATAGGTTAGAATGTAAAAGAGTAGGGATTTTAATTGTTTTTTTATTTTCTCTTTTTTCTATTTTAATAATCAAATTTTATAAAATACAGATAATTGAAGGAGAAAAATGGATAAAAAATGCTAAAACACAACATGGATGTACTTTAATAGAACAGTTTATGAGGGGAAGGATTTATTCTTCAAAAAATGATCAACCCTTAGCATTAGATGTTTTAAAATTTCATCTGTTTATTGACCCTCTGTCCATTCCTATAGAAAAAAAAAGAGAGCTTGCATTGAAATTATCTGCATTTTTCGATCTCTCTATAAAAAAGAAAAATAGAGTTCTAGCTGAGTTTTATAAAAAAAGTAGGAGTAGAAAAATTTTTAAATGGATAGATCCTGAGAAAAAAGAAAAAATAGAAAAATGGTGGCATTTTTATTTTAAAGAAAAAAAAATAGATAAAAATGCTATTTATTTTGTGAAAGATTATAAAAGAGTTCATCCCTTTGGAAAATTGTTAGGGCAGGTTTTAAGTACAGTGCAAGAAGAAAAAAATAAAGATTTTCAATCTATCCCTATTGGAGGTCTAGAATATTATTTTAATTCTTATCTAAAAGGTAAATTAGGATATAAAAAAATTATTAGATCATCTAGAAATTCTTTTAAAAGCGGAGATATCATTCAAAATCCTGAGAATGGAGCAGATATCTATTTAACAATAGATCAATATATTCAAGCAATAGTTGAAGAAGAATTAGAAAAAGGAATAAAAAAAGCAGAAGCTAAAGGTGGATGGGCTGTTATGATGGATCCAAAAACAGGAGAGATTTTAGCTTTAGCTCAATATCCTTTTTTTGATTTAGATAGATATGCTGATTATTTCAATAATAATCCAGAGCATACTCAATTAAAAGCTGTATCTTATTCCTTTGAACCAGGAAGTATTTTTAAACCAATAAATTTAGCAATATGCTTTTATGCTAATGAAGAATTGGTTAAGAAGGGAAAAAAAGCTATCTTTTCTCCTATAGAAAAGATAGATACTTCTAAAGGAGATTTTCCTGGAAGAAGAAAACCTTTGAAGGATGGTAGAGTGCATAAATTTTTAAATATGTATCAAGCTATTCAAAAGTCTTCTAATGTTTATATGGGTAAATTAATCGAGAGGATGATAGAAAATATGGGAGAAGATTGGTATAAAAATATGTTAGAAGAATTTTTTAATTTTGGGAAGAAGAGTGATATTGAGTTGCCATCTCAAAATTGTGGGTTAGTTCCTACTCCAGGTAAAGTTTATTCTAATGGTAAATTAGAATGGTCTAAAGGAACTCCCTATTCTTTAGCAATAGGTCATAATATATTAGTAAATAGTATCCAAATTTTAAGAGCATATTCTATAATAGCAAATTATGGAGTTGATGTTTATCCAACTATTTTAAAAAAAATAGTAAAGAAAGATAAAAATGGTAGGGAAATAACTATTTTTAAAAATAATAGAAAGAAAAAAAGAGTTTTTCAGGAAAATAATATAGCTCAAATAATAAATGCTATGAAGTTTACTACTAAGAAAGGAGGTACAGCATTGCGAGGGGACATAAAAAAATATACTGAAGCTGGAAAGACAGGAACTTCAGAAAAAATTATTGATGGAAGATATTCAGATAAATATTATATCTCTTCTTTTGTAGGATTTTCTCCTGCTTATGATGCAAAATTTGTTCTTTTGGTTGTAATAGATGAACCTAAAAAAAAATATATTCCAAATGTTGGGAAAGGATGGTTTGGAGGAGCTTGTGCAGCTCCTATTTTTAGAAAGATTGGACAGAGGACATTAGAATATTTAGGAGTAGAACCAGATGATATTTCTCAGGAAAAAAAGGATTGGGAAGAAGAAGTTTTTAGGATGAACCATTTATATAAATTGTGGAATAGATGAAATTAAAAAAATTATTTAAAGATATTGAGAATGTAGAAATTAAGGGATCTAAAGAGATAGAGATAACAGGGATCTGTTCTAATTCAAAATATATCTCTCCTGGAAATTTGTTTGTTGCGAAGAGAGGAAGATGTTTTGATGGTTATAATTTTATAAATAGAGTGGTAGAATCAGGTGCCTCTTCTATTCTTTGTGATATCTATGATCCCTTTTTAGAAAATATTGTACAAATAATATCTAAAGATGTCGAGAAGGTAGAATCTGAGGTAGCTGTTAGATATTATGAATATCCTTCAAAAGATCTTTTTTTGATAGGGATAACAGGAACTAATGGTAAGACAACAACTAGTTATTTAATTAAACATATTTTAAATAAAGAGAAAAAAAATTGCGGTCTTTTAGGTACTATAGAATATATTTTTGGTAATAATAGAATTTTTTCTTCTTTAACTACTCCGGATAATATTCTTTTACAAAAATATTTAAGAGAGATGATAACTCAAAATTCTAAATATTGTGTGATGGAGGTATCATCGCATGGATTAGCTCAAAATAGAATAAAAAATATAGATTATAAGATAGCTATTTTTACAAATATCACTAGAGAACATTTGGATTATCACAATACTTTTGAAAATTATTTAAACGCAAAAAAAAAGTTATTCGATTCATTAAAGTTTGATGCTTTAGCTATTGTAAATAGAGATGATCCTTTTTTTCCTGATCTGATAAAGGATAGCAAAGCCAGAATTTTTACTTTTGGAATAGATAATAAAGCAGATATATATGCTAGAAATGTTAAATTTGATTTAAATGGGATGGAATTTGAAGTTTTTTATAAAGATAAAAGAGAAAAAATAAAAACTAAGCTTATTGGAAAATTTAATGTGTATAATATATTAGCTGCTATCTCTTTTGCTATTGAAATGGGAATAGATTTTAAAAATATTAAATCATATATTAGCTCTTTTTCTTCTGTTAAAGGTAGAATGGAAAAAGTGGAACATTCAGATTTTTATGTTTTTATAGATTATGCTCATACAGAAAATTCAATGATGAATGTTCTTACAACTTTAAGAGAGATAAAAAAAAGAAAGATTATCACAGTTTTTGGATGTGGAGGAGATAGAGATAAGGATAAAAGATCAAAGATGGGAGAGATTGCAAGTAATCTTTCAGATTACTCTATTTTGACTTCAGATAATCCTAGAACAGAAAATATTGAAGATATAATAAAAGATATTGTAAAAGGATTTTTTAAAAATAATTATGAAGTTGAAATAGATCGTAAAAAAGCTATTGAAAAAGCTATCAATTTAGCTAAAAAAGATGATATTATAATAATTTTAGGGAAAGGACATGAGACATATCAAATCTTTGCAAATAAAACTCTCTTTTTTGATGATAGAAAAGTTGTTGAAGAGATATTTGGTAGCTAGATGAGGTATTTATTTTTATTTTTTATTCCATATTTAGTTTATTCTTCTAAGCCTTTAATATATATAGATCCAGGTCATGGGGGATTAGATCTTGGAGCTGTTATAAAAAAACCTAGGATGGAAGAGAAGAGATATACTCTTATTACAGCGCACTACACAAAAAGATATTTGGAAAAGATGGGATATAGAGTTAGTCTCACCCGATCTAGAGATTTTTTTATTTCTTTAAGAAGAAGAGTTGATATTGCTAATAGAGCTAGAGCTGGTATTTTTTTATCTATACATTATAATTCCTGCCCTAATAAAAAAGCATCCGGTATAGAAATTTATTGTAATAAAAAGATTAATAGATGTTCTTACATTTCTAAATTGTTAGCAAAAAATATTTTAAATTCTTTGACTTCTAGAACTAAAGCAAAATCAAGAGGTATTAGAAGAGCTAATTATTTTGTTTTAAAAGCTACTAAGATGCCTGCAGTTTTAATAGAATCTGGGTTTTTAACTAATCCTTCTGAAAGAAATCTTATAAGACAGAGAGAATATCTTCAAAAGATAGCAAGAGGAATATCAGAGGGAGTTGATAAATTTGTGAAGAGTAGGAATTCTAAAAAATAAAAAATTGTCCTCGACACGAGTTGAACGTGCGACCTGCCGCTTAGGAGGCGGCTGCTCTATCCGCTGAGCTACGAGGACTCTATTTTTAAAACTTCAATAAATGCCTTTTGAGGTATGCTTACTTTTCCTATTTCTTTCATCTTTTTTTTACCTTTTTTTTGTTTTTCCCATAATTTTCTTTTTCTAGTTATATCTCCTCCATAACATTTTGCTGTTACATTTTTAGAAAGAGCACTTTTTGTTTCTCTAGCTATTATCTTACCACCTACAGCTGCTTGGATGGGTACTTTGAAGAGTTGATTAGGGATAACCTCTTTTAGTTTTTTACATATAGCTCTTCCTTTAAATTCTGCTTTTGATTTGTGTATTAAACAGGAAAAAGCATCTACAGCTTCTTCATTTATTCTTATTTCTAATTTGATAATTTCAGATTTTTCATATCCATCATATTCATAATCATATGATCCGTAACCTTTTGTTATAGATTTTAATCTATCATTAAAATTGGTTATTATTTCATTTAAAGGAAATCTATAAGTAAGTATTAAAAGAGAGAGAGTATTTGATTCAGTTTTTATTAGATTACCTCTTTTTTCTAATCCTAACGTCATAATAGCTCCTAAGTATTCAGGAGGTGTCATTATATGACATTTAATGAAGGGTTCTTCAATATAATCTATAGTTGTTGGGTCAGGAAGATGAGAAGGACTTTCTATGGATATCTTTTTTTTATCTTTTAATATTACATTATATAAAACACTTGGTGATGTTGTTATAATATCTATTTCAAATTCTCTTGTTATCCTTTCAAAAACTATTTCTAGATGCAGTAATCCTAAAAAACCACATCTGAAACCAAATCCTAATGCATGGGAGCTCTCTTGTTCTATATGTAGAGCTGAGTCATTTAATTTTAATTTATAAAGAGCATTTTTTAAATTTTCAAAATCTGATGAGTCTATTGGATATATTCCTGCAAAGACTACTGGTGAGATCATTTTGAATCCAGGGATAGAAGTTTTTGTAGGATTGGTTTTATAAGTAATAGTATCTCCTATCTTTATATCTGAAGTATTTTTTATATTTGCTAAAATATATCCAACATCTCCTTCTTGTAAACTGTCTTGGCTTTTAGGATAAGGAGAAAAAATACCTACTTCTGAAACCTCAAATGTTTTAGAAGTAGCCATCATTAGTATTTGAGTTTTCTTTTTTATTTCTCCCGATTTTACTCTTACATAAACCATAATTCCTCTAAATGGATCGTAATGTGAATCAAATATTAATGCTTTTAAAGAATCATTTTCTTTTTTAGGAGGTGGTATCTCTGTTAAAATAGCTTCTAAGATATTTTTTATTCCTTCTCCTGTTTTTGCTGAAGCAAGTATAACTTTAGAACTATCTAATCCTATTATCTCTTCTATCTCTTTTTTGACTTTTGGGATATTAGCATTAGGTAGATCTATTTTGTTAATAATAGGGATTATCTCTAAGTTTTTTTCTATCGCTAAAAATACGTTAGCAAGAGTTTGAGCTTGTACTCCTTGTGTTGCATCTATTACTAAAAGAGCTCCTTCGCAAGCTGATAAAGATCTTGATACTTCATATGAAAAATCTACATGGCCAGGAGTATCTATTAAATTTAATTTGTACAAGATATTATCTTTTGTATAATACATAGTTACTGGGTGAGCTTTGATAGTTATTCCTTTTTCTCTTTCTAATTCCATAGAATCTAAGAACTGTTCTTTTATTTTTGTTTTAGAGATTGTTTGGGTAAATTCTAAAAATCTATCAGCTAATGTGGATTTTCCATGGTCTATATGAGCAATTATTGAAAAATTTCTTATATATTTGGAATGCATATTTTTTACATTTTATATAGTTTTTTAGATAGTTGCAAGTGAAGTAAAAATTTTATAAAACATAATATTTTTTTTGAATTTTTTTTTATTGAAAAGAAATTTACCTTTAAATTACTATTTTGTATAATTTTAATCATAAAAAAGAGGTTTTTATACAGGGAAATTGCATGAAAAAAATATTTGACATATGAAGTATTTTTTTTAATCTTTACTCTCTAAAGCACCGGAGGGTATTATGGAATTAAAAAAAATACAAAAA
>Ga0111177_125_pt1 | contig 16298 bp, 14 predicted proteins | sample DeeMarSWOR324_28_FD_80230 | JGI IMG/M metagenome (GOLD analysis project Ga0111177, IMG submission 80230) | Chlamydiae bacterium SM23_39
TGTTAATCCTAAAAACTTACTCATAACTACCTCCATCTATATAGTTGTAAGGTAGTCATCTTATCAAATTAAAAATTTAATTCACACTTCTTGGATAGGTTCATAAATTGGTCTCCTTCTGCATAAAGAAGAATAAAAAACTTTTTTAGAAAGATCTGGAATTATGTTCTAATTTATGGATGTAGATCTATGGATTTACCAAAAAGGCTTATTATATAAGAAGATTATCTACAGGTACATACATCAACTTGAAAAACAGTAAAAAGAAAGTGTTATAATAACCTAATAATCATGATCTTATGTAATTATAAAGTCTTTTTTGTGTAATTCATAAATGAAAACACAAACATTTAAAAATTCTAAAAGCAGCATGAATTGAAAAATTTGCATATTCTTCTACGAAAAGCATTTATGAAGTTCCAACAACCTATCCAACTAAAAATATTCGAGTTCAAGAGATTTACATAAATTCAAAAACAATCTATATAAAAAATTAAAAAGATCTTTTAAAAATGATATCTATTTTAACAAATTCCCATATGGTTATTAAAAATGATGATAAAAGATTTTAAAAAAAGATTTTTAATTTGTTTTTTTATTAGCATTCCTATTCTACTTTTATCTCCAATGATACAACAATTATTTAATTATACTTTTAGATTTAAAGGAGATCTCTATATTTTATTTTTATTTTCTTCTTTCATATTTTTTTATGGAGGATGGCCTTTTTTAAAAGGATGTTATCATGAAATATTAAATAAAAATCCTGGCATGATGACTTTAATAGGATTAGCCATCTCTACTGCTTATTTATATAGCACAATTGTTATATTTGGATTAAAAGGTAAAATATTTTTTTGGGAACTTGTAACATTGGTGGATATAATGCTTTTAGGGCACTGGATAGAAATGAAATCTGTTTTAGCTGCTTCTCACTCTTTAGAATTGTTAGTTAAAATGATTCCCTCATCTGCTCATCTAATAAAAAAAGATAAAATAAAAGATGTAAAAATAGAAGACCTTAAAATAGATGATGTTATTTTAGTAAAACCAGGAGAACAGATACCTACGGATGGAATAATTATCGAAGGTACAGGATATTTAAATGAATCAATGTTAACAGGAGAATCTAAACCTGTAAAAAAAGAGATTAACAATAGAGTAATCGGAGGATCTCTAAATGGAAATAGTTCTTTAAAAATAAAAACTTTATATCTTGGAAAAGATTCATATTTATCCAAAGTAATCAATATGGTAGAAGAAGCTCAAAAAGCAAAATCTAAAACAGAAAGATTAGCAGATAAAGCTGCTAAATGGTTAACATTTATAGCTATTTTTTCAGGAATAATTACTTTTATCTTATGGTTATTAATAGATAAGACATTAAGTTTTAGCTTAGAAAGAATGGTAACAGTAATGGTTATCTCTTGCCCACATGCTTTAGGATTAGCTATACCACTTATCATAGCTAGAGCTATCAATTTAGCTGCTAGATCTGGGCTTCTTATTAGAAATAGAACAGCATTTGAAAATGCAAGAAAAATTACTACAGTAGTTTTTGATAAAACAGGAACTTTAACAAAAGGCACTTTTCAAGTTGAAGAATATGATACCTTTTCAAAAAACTATTCAGCTGATGATATTTTACAATTTGCAGGATCTATCGAACAACATTCAGAACATACTATTGCTCAAGGTATTTTAGAAAAAGCAAAAAATAAAAAATTAAATATTTTAGAAGTTAAAAATTTTAAAAATATTCCGGGAGAAGGTGTAAAAGGAGATATAGGAGAAAAATTTATACAAATAGTTGGTTTTTCTTATCTGAAAAATAAAAATATCTCTATCAAACAAACTTTTCCATTAGAATCTTATAAAACAGTAGTTTTTTTATTAATAGATAATAAAGTTGAAGGATATCTATCTTTATCAGATCAAATACGTCCTGAAAGTTATGAAACAATTAAAAAATTAAAAAAAAATAAAATAAAAACAATTATGATCACAGGAGATAATGAAAATGTATCTAAAATTATTAGCAAAAAATTAAATTTAGATAAATATTATGCAAATATTTTGCCAGATAAAAAATTAGAGATTATAAAAAATTTACAAGAAAAAGGAGAATTTATAGCTATGACAGGAGATGGAATAAATGATGCACCTGCTCTAGCTCAAGCTAATATAGGAATAGCTATTGGTTCGGGGACAGATGTAACTGCAGAAACAGCTGATATTATATTGGTAAAAAGCAATCCTTTAGATATTCTAACTCTAATTATTTTTGGAAAAGCTACCTATAAAAAGATGATCCAAAATTTATTTTGGGCCACTGCATATAATTCTTTTGCTATTCCTATGGCTGCAGGAGTTCTTTATTCTTACAAAATAATAATCACTCCTGCTATAGGAGCTATTTTGATGAGCTTAAGTACAATTATAGTAGCTTTAAATGGTTATTTATTAAAAATTAAAAAAAATATAGGAGGAATTTTATGATGTTTTTTATACACAATATGTTTTCACTAGAACTTATAGCTTTAGTTCTAGGTGCTGCGTTACTTATTTTTATTAAAATAAACGATAAAAAAATCCATAGCGGATGGTTAAATTTTATCGCTTGGTTTGTTATAATCTTTTCAGCTATATCTATTATCTGTTCAGGATATTATGTTATAAAAATTTTCCAAAACAGATATATAGATATGCCTAAATATTATGAACATCCAAGAGAAAATTATATGGAAAGACATATGCAAGACCAAAACCAGATGGAGCAAAATCAAAGCAAATAAAAATTGAAAAACTGCAACTCTTATAATAAATTAAATTTTTAAGGGTTGCGGTTTAACTTTCAAAATCGAAAATTAATTTTTCTTCCAATTCTTTATCAACAAATTTTTTAATTTTCCTATGATATTCAAATCCTGTCCCTCCTGGAATAATATGCCCCATTATTAAGTTAGATTTAAAATCTAATAAAAAATCTGTTTTACTTTGAGTTGCAGCACTCGTTAAAACTCTAGTGGTTTCTTGAAAAGAAGCTGCTGAAATAAATGATTCAGCACCAAGAGATGCCTTAGTGATACCCAAAAGCAGTGGAGCAGCTTGAGCAGGTTTCCCACCTTCTTCAATAGTTATTTTATTTTTTTTATAAAATTCTTTTTTATGAACTTCTTCTCCAAATAAAAAAGTTGTATCTCCAGGATCCGCAACTTTAACTTTTTGAAGCATCTGCCTTACAATAATCTCCACATGCTTATCATTTATATCAACTCCTTGCAATCTATAAACTTCTTGAACTTGATTAACTATATATTTTTGAAACTCTCTTACTCCGCATATATCTAAAATCTCCTGAGGAACCACTAATCCTTCTGTAAGTTGTTGCCCTTTTATAACACTATCTCCTTTCTGAACTATCAAATGTTTGCTAGGAGAAATAAAATGTTCCTCCTTCATTCCTGTCACTTCATCATATACAACAACAACTCTTTTATTTTTTTGAATCCCCTTTAAATCTACTATACCATCAATTCTTGCTATTTCCGCAGAATCTTTAGGTATTCTTGCTTCAAAAAGTTGAGCTACGCGAGGTAATCCTCCTGTAATATCTTTGGTTCTAATAGCTCCTCTTGGCAATTTTGCTAAAATCATTCCTTCAAATACTTTTTGTTTTTCTTTAACTAAAATAATTGCTCCGGGAGGAATGGAATATGTACCTATCAAATCTTTGCCTTCTACATCACTATATATTGCTATTTGAGGATGCAGCTCTCCTCTATGCTGTTTTACTATATACTCTACCGCACCAGTTTGTTTATTGATCTCCTTCTGAATCGATATACCCTCTATCAAATCCTCATATTTAACAAAACCTGGTTTCTCACAAATTATAGGTATGCTATATTCCTCGCATTCTCCAATTTTAGTTTTTTTGCTTATCTTTGCTCCATCTTCAAAAATTATATTAGCTCCTAGCTCTAAATTAAAAGATTGAAGAGGTTCTATGGATTTTGTGGAAAGTAATCTTTTATAATCTTCTAAACTTCTATTTTCATCTCTAACAACATGTATTCTTCCATTTTTATTAAGAACTACCCATTTACCCTCCTCATTTTTCACAACTCTTATATCATCGTAAACTAAAATGCCATCATATCCAGAAATCAGCTGAGGAGTAGCTATTGCCGAAGCTATTCCACCAATATGAAAAGTCCGCATTGTTAGCTGTGTACCAGGTTCTCCAATTGATTGAGCTGCAATAATTCCCACAGCTTCTCCCAGAGATACAAGAGTTCCAGTGGCAAGATTTATACCATAACATTTAGCACAAAGTCCTCTTATAGATTCACATGTCAAGGACGATCTTATTTTAACAGTCTCAATACCTGCATTATCTATCATTTCAGCTTTTGCAATTGTTAAAAGTTCTCCAGCTTTAGCAAGCAATTTTGTCTTATCGCCAGGAAGAAAAATATCATCACAAATCACACGTCCATAAATTCGATCTTTAAGAGAAATCAACTCTTCTTGTCCCTGCTTAATAGCTGAAACCTCAACACCATTCAAAGTACCACAATCTAACTCCATAATAATCACATCCTGAGCAACATCTACCAATCTTCTAGTCAGATATCCAGAATCTGCTGTTTTTAAAGCAGTATCAGCAAGACCTTTCCTAGCACCATGTGTTGATATAAAATATTCTAATACTGAAAGACCTTCTCTAAAGTTAGAAGTGATTGGAGATTCAAGAATTTCACCTGATGGTTTCGCCATAAGACCTCTCACAGCTCCTAATTGTTTTATTTGAGATCTATTTCCTTTAGCACCGGAATCCATCATTAGATATAGTGGATTCAGTTTATTATTTTCTGGTTTCACCAATATTTTAAATAACTCATCAGAAAGTACATCAGTAGCTTCTGTCCAAATACCAATTATTTTAGAATGTCTTTCTCCAGAAGTTATGATTCCTTCTTCATACTGTTTTTTTACTTTAGAAACTTTTTTATATGCCTCTTCTAATATATCTTTTTTTTTCTCAGGAATTTTAACATCACTTATTCCCATGGAAATAGCAGCCTTTGTAGACTCTTTAAAACCTAAATTTTTCATGTCATCTAAAAAAATCACAGTTCTTTCTAATCCTACTTTTTTATAACACTCCAAAACCAACTCAGATAATTTTTTCTTTCTAAGAGAGTAATTTTGAAATCCTAACTCTTCTGGAACAATAACATTAAAAAGAACTCTTCCAGGAGTTGTTTCTATTATACCACTTTTTAATCTAAGTTTTATCCTATCATGTATATCAATTCCTCTTCCTTTATTGCTAAGCCTTTTTTCTTGGCCATTAACTGGGAAAAAACCAGATAAAGCTAAAAGAACCTCTTCTTCATCTTTAAAAATCTTTATCTCTTTACCCTCTTTTTTAATAGGATCATGCATTAAATAATAAAGACCTAAAATCATATCCTGAGTAGGAATAGCCACAGGTCTACCTGAAGAAGGTAAAAATATATTATCCGGAGCCATCATTAAAAGTTTAGTTTCTAATTGAGCTTCAATTGATAATGGAATATGCACAGCCATCTGATCTCCATCAAAATCAGCATTAAATGCTGGGGTCACTAAAGGATGTATTCTTATAGCTTTTCCTTCTATAAGAACCGGTTCAAAAGCTTGTATTCCTAACCTATGCAATGTTGGAGCTCTATTTAATAAAACTGGATGACCTTTAATAATCTCATCCAAAACATCCCATACTTCAGGAGCTTGTTTTTGTATTAATTTTTTAGCTGATCTAATAGTATATACATAATCTAAATCTTTTAATCTTTTCACAATAAAAGGTTCAAATAATTCTAAAGCCATTAGCTTAGGAATTCCACACTGATTTATCTTTAATTCTGGTCCTACAACAATAACTGAACGCCCAGAATAATCAACTCTTTTACCTAAAAGATTTTGTCTAAACCGACCTTGTTTACCCTTTAACATTTCAGAAAGGGATTTAAGAGGTCTATTTCCTGCTCCCATAACAGGAGATCCATGTCTTCCATTATCAAAAAGAGCATCAACAGATTCTTGTAACATCCTCTTTTCATTTCTTATAATGACATCTGGAGTTTTTAATTTTAAAATAGATCTAAGTCTATTATTTCTATTAATAACTCTTCTATATAAATCATTTAAATCAGAAGATGCAAATCTCCCTCCCTCTAACGGAACTAATGGTCTAAGATCAGGAGGAATAATAGGAATACACGACAAAACCATCCATTCTGGTTTATTATCAGAAGAAAAAATCTCTTCAACTATTTTTAATCTCTTAGCTATTTTCATCCTAGCTTGCATTGATTTCGTTTTTCTAAGTTTAGTCTTCAACTGATCAACCAATAATTTTAAATCCTCTTTTTTTAATAATTCCTGTATTGCTTCTCCACCCATTTTAGCTACAAAACTATCCAATCCCCATTTTTCTTGAGCTTCTCTATATTCAGTATCATTAAGAAGTTGTTTTATCTGTAAATCTGTTTGTCCAGGATCTATTACAACAAACTCTTCATAATATATGATCCTTTCTAATTCTGAGGTAGTTAATCCCAAAATATTTCCAATACGAGTAGGCATTGTTTTAAAAAACCATATATGAACCACAGGAACAGCTAGTTCTATATGAGCCATTCTATCTCTTCTAACCTTAGAAACAGTAACTTCTACTCCACATCTATCACAAACAATTCCTTTATGTTTAATCTTTTTGTATTTTCCACATGCACATTCCCAATCTTTAATAGGACCAAAAATCTTCTCACAAAAAAGCCCTCCTTTTTCTGGCTTAAAAGTTCGATAATTTATGGTCTCTGGTTTTTTCACCTCACCACATGACCATTTTTCTCTTATAACATAATCAGAAGCTATTTTTATTATTAATTTATCAAAATGTGCTGTTGAAAAATCTTTATCTTCACCAATTATTTTTTTATCCATAAAAAATTTTATTCCTCCACTATCTCAGCAGATACATCTAAACTTAAGCCTTGCATCTCCTTAATTAAAACATTAAAAGATTCAGGTGTTCCTGCACATAACACATTTTCACCTTTAACAATAGACTCATATATTTTTGTTCTCCCCTCAACATCATCTGATTTTACGGTTAACATCTCCTGTAAAAGATTCGCTGCTCCATATGCTTCTAATGCCCACACCTCCATCTCTCCAAAACGTTGCCCTCCCATTTGAGCTTTTCCTCCTAATGGCTGTTGAGTTACTAAAGAATAAGGGCCTATCGAACGAGCATGAATTTTATCTGCAACAAGATGAGATAATTTTAACATATATATATATCCCACAACAACCAAATTATCAAAAACTTCACCATTTCTACCATCAAACAATTGTAACTTGCCATTTTCAGGCAATCCAACTTTTTTCATCATTTTCCATATCTCCGATTCAGGGAACCCTTCAAATACAGGAGTTTTAACATAGATCTTAGATTTCCTAGCAGCATAACCTAAATGTGTTTCAAGTAACTGTCCCATATTCATTCTAGATGGAACTCCCAAAGGATTTAAAATAATCTCTATTGTCTGTCCATCTTCCAAATAAGGCATATCTGCTTCAGGAACTATTTTAGCAACAACCCCCTTATTTCCATGTCTTCCAGCCATCTTATCACCTACCTGCAATTTTCTTTTTGTAGCAATATAAACCTTCACTTGTCTAATAATTCCGCTTTCCAATTCTATATCACCCTTTCTTGTGTATTCTAATTCTGATTTATACTTATCTTGTAAAGTTAAAAGTTCTTTATTTCGGTTCATTAAAATATTTTTTATTCTATCGTATAATTCATGTTTTGGGAACATGAGATTTTCAATAGGTTCTGTTTCTAAAAGTTCTATGTTATTCTGAGAAAAACTATCATTAGCCTTTATTAAAATCTCTCCAGTCTTATAATGTAAAATATCAAGGGGAGCTTTTTCTTCTAATAACAAAGCTCCTAGCTGTTCATGAAATTCTAATTTTAAATCTTCCCTTTTATTAAGATATTCTTTTTGTATATCTTTTATCTTTGATGCTTCTTCAACTAATTCTTCATCAGTTTTAGATAATCTATCTCTTCTAGAAAAAACCTTTACATCCATAACCACTCCTTCAGTTCCTGGAGGAACAATTAAGGAGGCATCTTTTACATCTGCTGCTTTCTCACCAAAAATTGCTCTTAATAATCTTTCTTCAGGAGATAATTCTGTTTCAGATTTAGGTGTGATCTTACCTACTAAAATATCTCCTGGTTTTACTTCAGCTCCTATTCTTATTATTCCATCCTCCCCTAAATCTGCTAAAGCTTCTTCTGAAACATTAGGAATATCTCTTGTTATCTCTTCCTTCCCAAGCTTTGTCTCTCTTGCAGTAATTTCAAATTCTTCTAAATAAATAGAAGTATATTGATCTTCTTTTATTAATTTTTCTGAAATAATAATAGCATCTTCATAGTTATATCCACACCATGGCATAAAAGCTACTAAAACATTTTTTCCTAATGCTAATTCTCCTCTATCCGTAGCTGATCCATCAGCAATAACATCATTAACTCTTATCTTATCTCCAATAGAACAAACAGGAGTTTGATTAATAACTGTTCCTGAATTAGATTTTAAAAACTTTTTAAGACGATATTCACTTTTCTTTAAAGGATTATCTTTATGAGAAACAATTATCTTTAATCCATCTACATATTCTACCTCTCCATCCTCTTTACCAATAACAACAGCCCCAGAATCTCTAGCAGCTCTAATCTCCAATCCTGTGCCTACTATCGGTGCTTCCGCGTTTAAAAGAGGTACAGCTTGTCTTTGCATATTTGATCCCATCAAAGCTCTATTAGCATCATCATGTTCTAAAAAAGGAATAAGACCTGCAACAACAGAAACTAATTGTTTTGAGGATACATCCATATGAGTTACTTTATCACTCTCTATTTCCATGGATTCTCCTCCATGCCTAGCCCAACAATACTTTTCCTTAAACATATTAAATTCATCCAGAGGAGCAGATGCTTGAGCTATTATACACTCTTCTTCTCTATCAGCTGTCATATATTCAACCTCATCTGAAACAACTCCATTTCTAACAATTCTGTAAGGAGTTTCTATAAAACCAAATTCATTAATCTTTCCAAAGCTCGACAAAGAAGTAATAAGACCAATATTAGGTCCTTCAGGTGTTTCAATAGGACATATCCTTCCATAATGCGATGAATGAACATCTCTTACTTCAAAACCTGCTCTTTCTCTATTCAATCCCCCAGGACCTAAACAAGATAAACGTCTTTTATGAGTAAGCTCAGCTATAGGATTATTTTGATCCATAAATTGAGATAGTTGAGATCTCCCAAAAAAATCTTTTAAAACACCAACTAATCCCTTTGCAGATATCACTTTACTAGGAGTCATAGTATCTGTTGAAAAATCAAAAAGATTCATCCTTTCTTTTACAATTTTCTCCATCCTTGCAAGACCAATACGACATTGATTTTGAACTAATTCTCCAACGGATCTAACTCTTCTATTTCCTAAATGATCTATATCATCCACACTCGCTTTTTCATTACCTACTCTTAGCTGAATAAGATATTTAATAGCTTCAATAATATCTTTTTTATTTAAAATGACTACATTTAAAATCTCATCATTTATTTTTAATCCCAACTTTTTATTTAATTTATATCTTCCAACCCTTCCTAAACTATATCTTCTCTGATCAAAAAACATTCTCATCATGGCAGATCTAGCATTTGACAGAGTCGCAGGTTCTCCAGGTCTTATTTTTCTATAAAAATCTTTTAAAGCCGATTCATAATTATCTGTTGGATCTTTTGCTAACATCTTCATAATAGGATGGGCCTCATCAGCTCCTTCAGCTATCTTTATCGTTTTAATTCCCTCATCCAACATTCTTTTTAACATAGCTGTTGAAAGTTTTTCCGAAGCCTTGCCAAAAATAACTCCTGTTTTTTCATCAATAATATCTTCAGCTAAAATTTTTCCAACTAATTTAATATAGTCTTTTTCCGATCTTATCTTAAATTTAGATATTTTAAAAAATTCTTCTAAAATATCAGCATTAGAAGAATATCCTAAAGCTCTAACAAAAGAGGTAACTAATATTTTTTTTCTTCTTTTTTTTCTATCTATAAAAATATAAATCATATCATTAGCATCAAAAGAAGCTTCTAACCAACTTCCTCTATAAGGAATTATTTTAAAAGAATACAATATGTTACCTTTAGGATGTCTCTCTTTTTCAAAAGTTATACCCGGAGATCTATGTAACTGAGAAACAACAACCCTTTCCGCTCCATTAATAATAAAAGTTCCTTGCTCAGTCATAATTGGAAGAGTTCCCATATATACCTCTTCCTCTTTGATTCCAGTATCATCAATTAACCTAAAATTTACTTTCAAAGTAACATTATAAGTTATTCCTCTTCTAATACAATCTTCAGGAGAATATTTAGGCTCTCCTAACGAATAAGATAAAAATTCTAAAACTGTCTTCTCATCATAAGATTTTATAGGAAAAATCTCATTAAAAACTTCTTGCAATCCAATATTTTCTCTTTCTTTAGGAAGAACATTTTCTTGTAAAAATTGTTTAAATGATTTTATCTGAATTTCTACAAGATTAGGAATATCTATTATTTCTTTTTTTTCTTTAAAACTCACCCTTTTTATAGGATTTTTCAACATATTTTATTTTTCCTTTAAAATTAAATTCCTTTCAAAGAAACTTCTCCGCCAGCTTCTTTCATCTTTTTTTCTATCTCTTCAGCTTCTACTTTTGGGACATTCTCTTTAACTAGCTTTGGAGCTTTTTCCACAATCTCTTTAGCTTCCTTTAATCCAAGACCTGTAACAGACCTCACAACTTTAATCACCGCTATTTTTTTATCAGAAGGAACTTTTTCTAAAGTAACATTAAATGTAGTAAACTCTTCAGTCTCTTCTTTTTTTTGAACTGTTTCAGCAACAGGAGCTGCAAAAACAGGTGCTTGCATTTGAGCTTTTACTCCCCATTTCTCTTCCAAATTTTTTTTTAATTCAGCAAGTTCTAAAACAGTTAATTTACTCAAAGAATCTACTAATTTATCAATTTTTTCTTCTTTTTTATTTACCATAATCTACCTCATTTTTTTTTATTGTTCAAACAACATGGAATGCTTGCTAAAAGCTTTTCAAATACAGATAATATACCTGTCATAGGATTTTCAAATAAAAATAAAAAAACTTTTTTCAAATCTTCTATTTTAGGTAATCTTGAAATCATCTTTATATCTTCATCAAAACAGATCTTACCATCTATTAACCCTACTAAAATCTCTAACATTTTTTGATTGTTTCCACTATATTCAACAAAAACTTTTGTAGCTTCTATAGGATCACCCTTAACAAACAAAACTCCAATATGACCTTCAAATTTTTTTATTCCAAAATCCAAATTACATTCTTTTAAAGCTTTCAACAATATCCTTTTTTTAACAATTTTAAAATTACTTTTATGCAAATTAAGATTTTGAGAAAGCTCCCAAGAATTTTTAGGAGTTAAACCAAAATATTTTGCTATTATTAAACCTTTTGCATTTTCTATATTTTCCTTTATTTCATCTAAAAGTAATACTTTTTCTTTTCTCATAGCTCACCTTATTATTATTTTAATTCCTGGACCCATAGATGAAGAGATAAAAAAAGAATGTATGTAAACACCTTTAGCAGAAGAAGGTTTTGCCCTATTTATAGCATTTAAAAATGTTTCAATGTTTTCTTTTAAATGTTCTAATTTAAAAGAAAGCTTTCCAACAATTACATTTACTAATCTATTTTTATCTAATTTAAATTCTATTTTCCCCTTTTTTAACTCTTCTATTGCTTTTTTTAAATCTTGAGTTACAGTTCCTGCTTTTGGAGAAGGCATCAATCCTTTAGGTCCTAATATCTTCCCTAATTTACTAACCTCTTTCATCATATCAGGAGTAGCAATGATTACATCGAAATCTACCCATCCACCTTTTATCTTTTCTAAAAACTCTTCACTACCTACATATTCAGGATTTGCCTCTTTAGCTTCTTGAGCTTTTTCTCCTTTAGCTAAAACTAAAATTTTAACTTTTTTACCTGTCCCATGAGGTAAAAGCACAGTCCCTCTTATCTGTTGTTCTGGCTTTTTAGGATCTAATCCCATCTTCAAAGAGATTTCAACTGTCTCATCAAATTTAGTTGAATGAAAACTTTTCAAAATATTAATAGCCTCTTCTATCTCAACTTCTTTTTCTTTTTCCTTCCCTACAATCTTCTCTATCTCTTTTCTTCTTTTACTTTTATAAGCCATAAAATACTCCCTTAAATTACCTCTACTCCCATGGAATGAGCTGTTCCTATTATAGTATTAATAGCAGCCTGTTCTGAAGAAACTTTCATATCAGGATATTTAATTTTTACAATCTCTTTAATTTGATCCATCGTCAACTTTGCGACTTTTTCTCTATTTGGAACTTTTGATCCTGATTCTATTTTTGCCATTTTTAAAATAAGCCTAGAAGCAGGAGGTTTTTTCATTATAAATGAAAAACTTTTATCTTGATATATAAAAATTTCTACAGGAACTATATCTTCTTGTCCTTTTGTTTTATCATTAAACTCTTTACAAAAACCCATAATATTTACCCCCGCAGCTCCCAAAGCAGGTCCAACAGGAGGCGCTGGATTAGCTTTCCCAGCTTGTATTTGTAATTTAATAATTTTTATAATATTTTTTTTAGCCATAATTATTCCTTTATTAATTCTTCTACTTGCCAAAACTCTAAATCATCAACTCTAGTATCTCTACCAAATATAGAAACCATCACACTAACCCTACCTTTTTCACGATTTACTTCGATAACTGTTCCAATAAAATTAACAAATACTCCATCTATTATTTTAACAGTATCACCAATTTCTACCTTATGTTTGTGAACAACCTTTTCCTTTTTTTCCTCTAAATATCTCATCAACTCAGAGATCTCTTTTTCAGATAACGGCGTTGGATTTTTTCCACCTAAAAATCCAACAACACCATTTATTTTTTTTATAAAATCCCAAGATTCATCATTTAAAACCATTTTTACTAATATATATCCAGGCCATATCCTTTTTTCTGTTATCTTCTGTTCCCCCATTTTAACTTCTGATACCATTTCTGAAGGCACTACTATATCTTCAACAAGATCTTTCATCCCAGCATCTTCTTTATTATCATCTATAGCTTTTTTCACTCTTTTTTCCTTTCCAGAAATCACTTGAACTACATACCATTTATGCATACATCCACCAAATAAGCAATCTTACCTATTATTTTCATAAAATTTCTAATAAATATATCAATAACATATACTCCTATGCCACTAATAAACGTGGAAATCACTACTATCTTTGTGCTTTTAATAAGCTCTTCTTTTGAGGTCCAAGAAACTTTTTTTAATTCTTGTAAGACCCTTCTAAAATAAGAAAATTTTTTTTTATTTTCTAATACCGTTGAATCCATCTAACCTCTTTTAAAAAAAACGAGTGAGGAGGGATTCGAACCCCCGACCCACGACTTTGGAGATCGCTGCTCTACCAAGCTGAGCTACACACCCCCCTTTCTTTATTCTAAAATCTTGGATACTGTACCAGCACCAATAGTTCGCCCGCCTTCTCTAATAGCAAACCTCATCTTTTCTTCCATAGCTATAGGTGTCAAAAGCTCTCCAGTTAATTCAACATTATCTCCCGGCATAACCATTTCTGTACCTTCAGGTAAAGTAACCGTACCAGTAACATCCGTTGTTCTAAAAAAGAATTGAGGTCTATAACCAGAAAAAAATGGTTTATGTCTTCCACCCTCATCTTTTGTTAAAACATAAACAGCACCTTTAAATTTTTTATGAGGAGTACAACTACCTGGAGCTGCTAACACCATTCCTCTTTCAACATCTTTCTTTTCAATACCTCTAAGGAGAACTCCAACATTCTCTCCTGCTCTAGCTTCTTCTAACAATTTATTAAACATCTCTAAACCTGTAACAACAGATTCTCTTGTCGGTTTAATTCCAACTATCTGGACTTTATCATTAATCTTTATCACTCCTCTCTCAACTCGCCCTGTAACAACAGTCCCTCTTCCAGGAATAGAAAATATATCTTCAATAGGCATTAAAAATGGTTTATCTATCTCTCTTACAGGTTCAGGTATCTTTTCATCTATAACTTTCAAAAGCTCTTTCACTTTTTCTACATTCTCCTTATCCCCTTCTAAAGCTTTTAAAGCTGAACCTCTAACAATAGTAACATCTTTATATCCTTTTGCTTCTAATAATTCAGTTAACTCCATCTCAACAAGATCAACCAATTCCTCATCTCCTTTACCAATCTGATCCATTTTATTTAAAAAAACAACTATTGAAGGCACTCCTACCTGCCTTGCTAATAAAATGTGTTCTTTTGTCTGAGGCATAGGACCATCCGTTGCAGCTACAACTAAAATAGCTCCATCCATTTGAGCTGCTCCCGTAACCATATTTTTAACATAGTCAGCATGCCCTGGGCAATCCACATGAGCATAATGTCTTTTATCTGTCTCATATTCAACATGAGAAGAACTTATAGTAATTCCTCTAGCTTTTTCTTCCGGTGAATTATCAATAGATTCATAATCTCTATATTTTGCTCCACCTGCCTCTGCCAAAATTTTTGTTATAGCAGCAGTTAAAGTAGTTTTTCCATGGTCAACATGTCCAATTGTTCCAATGTTTATATGAGGTTTTATCCTTTTAAAAGCTTCTTTAGCCATATTTTTAGTTCCTCCATTAAGGTGTATAAAATTTTTTCTTTGCCCAGAATAGGACTTGAACCTACGACCGCTTGCTTACCATGCAAGTGCTCTTCCTCTGAGCTATCTGGGCTTCCTACAAAATTCATATTCTAAGATTTTTAATATTAACTAACAAAAAAAATAAAAGCAATCTTATTTTTGCCTATAAACAATTCTTGCTTTAGTCAAATCATAAGGAGACAGCTCCACTGTCACTTTATCTCCTGCATAAACTCTTATATTACTCATCCTCATTTTACCACATAAATGGGCTAGTACTTTCATCCCGTTCTCTAAAACCACTCTAAATGTCATATTAGGCAAAAGTTCTTCTACAGTACCTTCCATTTTAATCATTTCTTCTTTTGTCATAATAAAAATTTAACTTAAAACATTTAATAAAACAACATTTTTTATTTTTATCTAACAATTCATAGGCAAATTTGTTAATTTTTTCAAAAGCTAAAAAAATTTAAAAATAAAACTTGTTAAATAAACAATAATAAATTCTTGATAATAAAGAAAATCAAGTAAAAATCAAAATGTCTTAAAAGCACAAAAAACACAATTTATATTACTAAGACAATTATAATATTTTTCAAAAGGGCTTTTTACAGTTTTTATTAATTTAATAAATATTATTTTTCTTCTTAAATTATCTATCAAGTAAATTTTTTAAAGATAGGTAGTAAAATTTTTAATAAATTAGTTATAAATAATTATAAAGTATTTTACATTTTCTTTTGAATTTGTTATAATAATTAATATAATTATGATTAAGCCTTGCATTAGTAATTTAGCAGAAGAATTAAAAAAAGAAGCAATTGGAATATCTTTAACTTCAAGTCAAATAGATCCCAATAATTCACCATCCGAAAAAAATATTAACAAAAAAATACAAAATTTACTTCTTAAAAATTTACTTCTTAAAAAAATCAATGAGCACAAAATTCAGCTCAAAAACCCTCACACCTTTTCTTATGTCCAATACATTATGTTCCCTATTATGTTTTTCGCAGTATTCAGCATATCTCTTGTAGCATTAACTATTTTAGGAATAATTCCAACTTCAGGATTATTCCTAGCTTTGCTAATTACAATATATACTAGCATTAAGAGTATATCCAAATTTAAAAAAGAAAATAATCAAAAAAAAGAAGATGTTAAATTGGAGATAACATTCTTGGAGCAACTTGTAAAAGAACTTTCTGAAAACAAAACATTAGAGCAGATCATAGATAATGTTAAAAAAAATGATATATTCCAAAATAATATGCACTAAATTCTTAAAGGATTTTTTATTAATATCATTGAAAAAATAAAAGTCAGATTTGTAGAAAAATCTAAAACACTTTTGTTAAAGAAAAACTCCTATGATAACTAAAAGAAGA
>Ga0111177_126_pt1 | contig 15817 bp, 21 predicted proteins | sample DeeMarSWOR324_28_FD_80230 | JGI IMG/M metagenome (GOLD analysis project Ga0111177, IMG submission 80230) | Chlamydiae bacterium SM23_39
TTTGTCCTTCTTGCAATAAAGAACACAATAGAGATGTTAATGCAGCTATAAATAATTTAAGAGAAGGGGCATCTTCTCTTGGGCTAGATATTGTAAGACCTGATGCTTCAGGCGAATATTGTTTGAATCCAGAATCCAACTGACTTTAGTCGTTGGAGTATGTCAAAAAGACCTATTTTAGGGAAGGACTAAATAAAATTTTTTAAAAGAAATTAATTTCAATAAAAATTTATAACTTGAAAAAAATTTTTATTTTTAATAAATTTACAACTATGAAAGTTAGAGCATCTATTAAAGCAGATCCTTCTAAAGGTGATAAGATGGTTAGAAGAAGGGGAAGGCTTTATATTATAAATAAAAGAGACCCAAATAGAAAACAAAGGCAAAAAGGATAAAATGGCAAGAAAATCAGCTATTCAAAAACAGATAAAAAGAGAAAAATTGGTTAGATTAAAATGGGAGAAAAGGCAAGAATTAAAAAAAATTATTTTAGATATTTATAAAACCGATGAAGAAAAAATGGCTGCTGTTAGAAAACTGAATTCTATGCCTAAAAACACCTCTTATGTAAGACTTAGAAATAGATGTAAGATAACCGGAAGATGTAGGGGGTATTTAAGGAAATTTAAGATGTCTAGATTATGTTTTAGAGATGAGTCATCTAAAGGATTAATCCCTGGAATTACAAAGGCTAGCTGGTAATTTTTTTTCTATTTTCAAAAATTCTTTAGTATCTTTTAAATGTTTCCAATCTTCTAATTCTTCATTCCAAACATAAGTATTCAAAAAAACCTTTTTCTCATGAAAAAGATCTATTAGTTTGGTTAAACTATGAGGTCCTTGACTTTTATCATTATTAAGATAGTACCATAATTTTGAATCTTCTATAGGATGATGTTTGATATTTGATTTAGAATTTTTAATATTTTTTAAACTCATTAAGAATATGATTATTAATCCGAAAATTCCAAAAATCATTCCTATAGAAAACCAAAGATAGGGATTTTTATTTATTTTTTTTGCAAAATAAGCAGTTATTATTCCAAGTATAAAGTAAACTGTTAAAAGAGAAATTGTCATAAATAAAAATTAACATTTTTTACCTTTTATTAAAAGAACAATATGGGATAAAATAATTTCGGGAGTTTTTATGAAAAATTTAAAAAAAATGGTTGAATTAGATTCAAAAGAGATAACTCTTCCAGATACAACTTATATTAGAGATATAGAAGGAAGAGTTTTTCAAGGGATTGTTTTGAGGTGCTTAGATAAAATTGAGGGGATAGGATTTATTTGCGGTACATTGATCGATAGCATTCTTGGAAGGGAAGCAGAAAAGATAAAGGGAATATATGTAGAACAAGATCAAAAAAACCATTCTATTTTTATAAAAGTGGAAGTTAATATAAAATATGGGATATCTATTCCAGAAAAATCGGAAGAGATACAAAATAAAATAATAGAAGAAATTACTAATTTAACAGGGTTACATGTAAGTGGTGTTCATGTGATTTTTAAAGATTTAATAGCTGAAAAAAAAGAGGAAGAACAGGAGATTGTTAGTTAACAGGTTTACTTTTTTATCTTTTCTAATAATAAACTTTCTAAATTTATAGTATCATCAGAAAATTTTCTTATTCCTTCATATAAGTTTTCCGAGGCCATAATATCTTTGCTTAAAAGAGATTTAAATATTTTTTTATCTATTTTTATTTTTTTATTTTTTTTGTTTTTTGCATTATCTGTTGATAGGTTTTTTTTAACAGGATTCTTGCTTTTTTTTAATTCTTCTAAAAAAACTGGAGAGATAGTTAAGAGATCAGCACCTGCAAGAGCTAATATTTGATTTTTATTTCTAAAACTAGCTCCCATGATTTCAGTTTTATATTCAAATTTTTTAAAATAGTTATATATTTTTGTGTAAGATAAAACACCAGGATCTTTGTAAGAAGAGATTTTTTTTGGTTTATTTTTTAAATACCAATCTAATATTCTTCCTACAAAAGGAGAGATTAATGTTACCTTTGCCTCTGCAGCAGCTATAGCTTGGGGAAGACTGAAAATAAGCGTTATATTACAATGAATTCCCTCTTTTTCTAATATTTTTGCTGCTGCTATTCCCTCCCATGTTGCTGCTAATTTGATAAGAATTCTCTCCTTTTTTATTTTTTCTTTTTCAAGTAATGAGATCAGTTTTTTTGCTTTATCAACAGAAGCTTTGATATTAAAAGATAATCTTGCATCTATTTCAATCGATAATCTGTTTGGTATGATTTTTAAGATTTCTTTTGCGAAATTTATAAATAATCTATCAATAGAAGAAGAGAGAATTTTATTAAAAGAAAAATGTTTTTTGCTGTAATTAACAGCTTCATCTATTAAATATTTATATTTCTCTTCTTTGGCAGCTTTATATATTAATGTTGGATTAGTGGTTGTATCTTGAGGAGAATATTTTTTTATCATTTCAATATCAGAAGTATCAGCTACGATTACTGTAAATTTTTTAAGATTTTGCAATTGATTCATAAAAGAATTTTATACAAAAATTTTTTTTATGAAAGAATTTTTTATTCTTCAGATGTTGATGATTTCATCAGTATGTAAATTATACTAATACCTACAGTAAGACCTATTCCCCAAACAGCCATTGAGGTTGATATAGTGTTGCTAGAACTTGCTGCTGCTGCTCTACTTTTATATTTATAATCATCATTCATTGAAAATAATATTGAAAAAAAACATAATAAAGTTATAATTAACTTTTTCATTTATTTACCTCTAATTACATTTTATACATAAATTTATTTTTAGCAAAATAAAATAATCGATTTTACTAGAAAAATAAAGATGTGCTATGATCAGAAAAAATAGTAGGTATTTATTATGGTTGGAAAAGGTAAAATAGATGAAATATGTGATATTTTAAGAAAACAAACTTTAGAACCTGCAAAAAAGCAAGCTCAAGAGATAATAGAAAATGCTAGGATAGAAGCTAATAATATTATAGAAGATGCTAATAATGAAAAGAAAAAAATTGTAGAAGAAGCTGTAAAAGAGGGAGATAAGAAAAAAGATCAAATTTTATCAGCTTTAAAATTAGCATCACAACAGGTTATCGATAAACTTAAAAATGCAATAGAAGAAAAATTTTTTAAGAAGGGGTTGAAAGAGTTAATTATAAAGGAAACGTCTAATCCTAAAATTATAGTTGATTTGATCAATTGCATTATTCAAGCTATTGAAAAAGAAGGGATAGAGAGTGATTTATCTGTTTATATTCCAAAACATATAGGAACGGATAAGATAAATGCTTTTCTTACAAAGGATATATTAGATAAATTAAGAGAGAAAAAAGTTATGGAAGAACCTTTTTTGGGAGGAATAAAGGTTAAAATACATGAAGAGCAATTAACTATAGATATTACCGATCAAGCTATTTTTGATCTTATTGCAGAATATATAAGAGAAGATTTTAGGGAGATGATTTTTAATTAGAATGAAAAAATATTATTTTTTATGTTGTTTTTTTCCTGTGCTTAATTGGCAAGTAAAACCTGAACTATCTTTTTTTGAATTAGATAGGATATTGAGATGGCATTTATCAGATAAGGATAAAAGTCTTTTAAAGATATTTAAACAGTATGTAGATATAAAAAATATAAAAGCTTTATTAGAAAATTTAAGATTAGACCCTAGAAGTAATTTAGATGAGAAAGGTTTAGATCAATCCTTTTTAGTGGGAGATTTTTTCCCTTATTTAGTTTTTGATTTTTTAAAAAAATATACTGGTAAGGAGGATAGAATAACTAATTTTGCATCTTTATTATCTAATTTTTTGAATTATCAAATAGATAATACAAAATCTCCTTTTTTGTCTTTTTATTTTAAGATGGAGAGAGAGATAAGAATAGTTTTATCAGCACTTAGAGCTAAAGAGTTGAAAAAGGATATTGTAAAAGAACTTTTCTTTGAAGATCCCAGAGATCCTTTTATAAATTTTATTTTTTCACAAAAAGAAGATGAAAGTTTAGAGGTTCCAAAAGAGTATCTTCAACTTAAGGAGCTGTTTTTAAAAAATAAGGAGAATCCCAAGCATTTAGAGATAGCTCTTTTGAAATTTAAATTTTTTAAAAATAATGATGAGATGAAAAAATATTTTTTTAACATAGATCAAATTTTAGGGTATTTAGCTAATTTAATAATAATTGAAGATTTATACTTTTTAATGCAACATCCAAAAAAAGAGGTAGTTGATAAATTAGTAATATAGGTAAGAGAGATGGTTGAAACAAAAAATAATAATGCTATTGGTAAAGTAGTAAAAGCTTTTGGAAATCTATTAAATGTTAAATTTGAAGGTGATATAAGGCAGGGGGAGATCTGTTTTATACATTTAGGTTCTTTATCTTTGTCTGCAGAAGTTATAGAGATTAATAATGATGAAGCTAAAGTGCAGGTTTTTGAAAATACTATGGGAATAAAATTGGGGGAAAAAGTTTCTTTTTCTTCTCATCTTTTAGAAGCAGAATTAGGACCTGGTCTTTTAACATCTATTTATGATGGACTTCAAAATCCCTTGTCAAGCATAGCTGAGGTGTCAGGATTATTTTTAGAAAGAGGAGTTTTAATACCAGCATTAAATAGAGAAAAAAAATGGGATTTTAATCCTTTAGCTAAAAAAAATGAAGTTTTGGAAAGAGGTGATTCATTAGGTTATGTTGTTGAAGGTAGATTTAAACATCAAATAATGGTTCCATTTTCTTTTTTTGGTAAATATAGAGTTGAAGAGGTAGTAGAGAAAGGAGCTTATTATGTAAAAGATATTATAGCTAAAGTAAAAGATGAGGAAGGGAAAATATTTGAGTTGCCTATGTTTCAGAGATGGCCAGTAAAGATGAATCTTTTATCTGGAGAGAGAGACACTCCTTTCGAAATTATGGATACAGGACTTAGAATTATTGATACCCATTTTCCTATATTAAAAGGTGGTAGTTTTTGTTCTCCTGGCCCTTTTGGAGCGGGAAAGACAGTATTACAACATCATCTATCTAAATATTCTGCTGTGGATATTGTAATAATTGCTGCTTGTGGAGAAAGAGCAGGAGAGGTTGTAGAGGTTTTAAAAGAGTTTCCTAAACTGATAAATGAAAAAACTAATGAACCTTTGATAGATAGAACGGTTATCATATGTAATACTTCATCTATGCCAGTTGCAGCTAGGGAGGCTTCGGTATATATGGGTGTTACCATTGGAGAATATTATAGACAGATGGGACTTAATGTTTTGCTTTTAGCGGATTCTACTTCTAGATGGGCTCAAGCTATGAGGGAGATCTCTGGAAGGTTGGAAGAGATTCCTGGAGAAGAAGCTTTCCCAGCTTACCTATCATCTAGGATTGCATCTTTTTATGAGAGAGCTGGAGTTGTTAATTTAAAAAATGGGAAAAAAGGATCTTTAACTATAGGAGGATCTGTTTCTCCAGCGGGAGGTAATTTTGAAGAACCTGTTACTCAATCTACCTTATCAGTTGTTGGTGCTTTTTTAGGGCTTTCAAGAGAGAGAGCAGATGCTAGAAAATATCCTGCAATAGATCCTTTAATATCATGGTCTAAATATTTAGTTTTTGCTGGAGATATTTTAAAAACTAGTTTGGAGGGATGGAGTGATAAGGTAAATATAGTAAATTTTTATTTAAAGGAGGGAAGCGAAATAGGGAAAAGAATGGAGGTGATAGGAGTAGAGGGAACAGTGATGGATGATTTTGTTATTTATTTGAAAATGGAATTATATGATATATGCTATTTACAACAAAATGCTTTTGATAAAGAAGATGCATATTGTTCAATGGAAAGGCAGATCATTCTTTTTAAATTGATATGTGAGATTTTTGAAAAAAGATTTGAGTTTGAAACACATGATGAAGCTAGAGACTATTTTTTAAGTTTGCAAAATGATTTAAAAAATTTAAATTATATCTCTTTTAAATCTGAAGAATATTATAAAAGTTTGGAAAATATAAGAACAAAGATGGAATTATGAAAAAAATATATGACCGAATTTTAGATATGAAAGGTAATCTAATAGTTGTAAGAGCAAAAAATATAGGATTAGGTGAGATGGCCTTAATCTATAAAAAAGATAAAACTTATACTTATGCTTCTGCTCTTAAATTTGATAATGATCTAGTTACTTTGCAAGTTTTTGCAACTACTAAAGGTATATCAACAGGCGATAAAGTAACTTTTTTGAATAAAGCTATGAAGGTCAATTATAGTTCATCTTTGTTAGGTAGATGTTTTAATGGGATAGGTAATCCTATAGATAAAGGGCCGGAGATAATAGGAAAAGAGATAGATGTTTTTACACCCACTTTTAACCCAGTAAAAAGGATAGTTCCAAAAGAGATGGTTCGAACAAATATTCCAATGATCGATATGTTTAATTGTTTAGTTAAATCTCAAAAGATTCCTATCTTTTCTGTAGCGGGAGAGCCTTATAATCCTCTGCTTATGAGGATTGCTAATCAAACAGATGCGGATATTGTAATTATTGGAGGAATGGGGCTTAGGTTTGATGATTATATGGCTTTTCTAGAAAATGCTGAGAATTCAGGTTCTATTAATAAAACTATTATGTTTATACATCAAGCTACAGATCCAGCTGTGGAATGTTTGTTAGTACCTGATTTAGCATTATCTTGTGCTGAAAAATTTGCTATGAATAATAAAAATGTTTTAGTTCTTTTAACAGATATGACAGCTTTTGCTGATTCAATAAAAGAGATAGCTATTACTATGGATCAAATTCCTTCTAATAGAGGTTATCCTGGTTCTTTATATTCTGATTTAGCTTCAAGATATGAGAAAGCTGTAGATATAGAAACTAGTGGTTCTATAACAATAGTTTCAGTTACCACGATGCCTGGTGGAGATGTAACCCATCCTATTCCTGATAATACAGGATATATAACTGAAGGACAGTTTTACTTACATGATAAAAGTATAGATCCTTTTGGTTCTCTTTCAAGATTAAAACAACAGGTTATAGGTAAGCAGACAAGAGAAGATCATGGAGATTTAGCTAATAATATGATTAGGTTATATGCTGATGCTAAAAAAGCTAAGGAGAGGCAAGCTATGGGATTTAAATTATCTAAATGGGATGAAAAGCTTATAAAATTTTCTAATTTGTTTGAAAAAAAGATAATGGATTTAGAAGTTAATATTTCTATAGAGGAGACTTTAGATTTGGGATGGCAGATTTTATCTGAATGTTTTGAATTAGAAGAGGTAGGTATAAAAAAAGAGTTAACTAATAAATATTGGGTTAAAGTGAAGACATGAAAAAGATTAGATATACTAAAAATGCTCTTAGAGATGAGGAAAAAAGACTTTTGCAATTACAAAATTATCTGCCAACTTTAAAACTTAAAAAAAAATTGCTACAGTTTGAGATCAATGAAACAAGAGTTGAAATTAAAAATCTTAGAGAGAAATTTGATAAAACTTATTTGTCAGTAGAAGATTTTGTTAATCTTTTTTCTGAAAATAAAAATTTTAATATTTTTCAATATGTAGAAGTAAAACATGTTAGTAAATATTATGAAAATATAGCAGGAATAGATATTCCTAAATTTGAAAGTATTATTTTTCAAAAAGATTATTATTCTCTTTTTGATACTCCCATTTGGGCAGATAGTGGAATTAAAATAGTAAGAGAGCTTGTAATTTTTAATCAAAAGCTAAAAATTGTAGAAGAGAAAAAGAGAATTTTATTAAATGAATTAAATGAGATCTCAATTAGAGTAAATTTGTTTGAGAAGGTATTAATTCCACGAGCTAAAAATATTATAAAAAAGATTAAAATATTTTTATCTGATCAAGAATTAGCATCGGTAAGTAGAGCAAAAGTTGCAAAAAATAAGATTATTTTAAAGAGAGTATCATGATTGAAAAAATAAAAAAAATTTTAATTTATGGAATAAAAAAAGATATCTCAGCTTTTTTTGAAAAAGCTCAAAAAAAAGGATTTTTGGAATTTATAGGGCCTGTTTATAAAAAAATGCCTTTAAGTTTAAAAAAATATATTGATGCTATTAAAATTCTAAAAGAATTTCCTAAAACAGAAAAAAAGATAGAGTTTAAAAGAGATACAGTAGTGGACAAAATTTTAGAATTAAAAAAGACATTGGATAATTTAGAAGATAGTAGAAAAAAATTTATAAAAGAGGCAAATATTGCATCAGTATTTGGAGATTTTTCTAAAGAGGATATAAAATTTATAGAAAAAGAGGGAAATTTAATATTTCAATTTTTTTTAAAAAAATCATCTAAGAAAAAAAAATATGAAGATCTAATTTATATAGGAACGGATTATGATTTAGATTATTTTGTTTCTATTAGTAAAGAGAAAAAATCATATAAAAATTTTTTTGAGATTTTTTTAGAAAATCCAATAGGAATCTTGAGGAAAAAAATAGATCAAATAAATGATAAAATTTTGTTTATCCAAGAGGAGCTTAAATCATATACCTTTTATTTAGATTTTTTGAAAAAGGAGCTTATCAATAATTTAAATAACTATAATCTGGAAGTTGCAAAAAATAATTCAAAAGAACATTTAGAAGAATCTTTATTTAGCATTGAAGCATGGATTCCCTTATCAAAAATGGATGAAATGAATGAATTAATAAAAAATTATAATATCTATTATGAAGAGATAGGGATAGAAAAAAAAGAGATAATTCCAACTTTTTTAAAAAATAATAAAATTGGTGTTATGGGAGAAGATTTAATAAATATATATGATACACCATCTATTCAAGATAAAGATCCATCAGGATGGGTATTAGGAGCTTTTTCTCTTTTTTTTGCTATGATCATTTCTGATGCAGGATATGGTTTTTTATATTTTATATTAGCTATTTTTTTAAAATTTGTTCTTAAAAAGGAAAAGTTTAAGAGATTTATAAATCTTGTTTTTTTATTATCTATAAGTTGTATGTTTTGGGGTATTATTACCTCATCTTTTTTTGGATTAAATATAAATCCTAAAAGTCCTTTAAAAAAATTTTCTTTTGTAGATTATTTATCAGAGAAAAAAGCTTTTTATCATCTAACTCAGAAAGATGATGTTTATAAAACTTTAGAAAAAAAATATCCAAATATAAAAGAGATAAAAGATGGGAAAAGTCTTTTGTTGATTAAAAAGATTTCTGAAGGTAAGGAAAAATTTGTAATTAGAGAACAATTTAATAATAATATATTACTTGAAATTTCATTGTTGATTGGAGTATTGCATCTGATAATCTCTTTTTTAATAAATGTTAAAAGAAATATTGCGGGAATTGGATGGATACTTTTTATGATAGGAGGATATCTTTATTTTCCATCGATTATAAAAGCAAGCTCTTTAATTAATTTTTTAAATATTTTATCTAAAGAGGAAGCTTTTTATTTAGGCAGACCTCTTGTTTTTATTGGGATATTGTTAGCTGTTATTTTAGCTTTATTGCAAAAGAAAAAAGAGGGGATAAAAGAGATAACTAATCTAGTATCTATCTTTGGAGATACTATGTCTTATCTAAGGTTATATGCTTTAGGAATGGCTGGGATGATTTTATCTAAAACATTTAATGATATTGGATTTTCTATTAATATATTTTTAGGAATTTTTGTTATTATCATTGGGCATTTGGTAAATATGACATTAGGAATTATAGGGGGTGTAATACATGGATTGCGACTTAATTTTTTGGAATGGTATAGACATTGCTTTCAAGGAGGTGGAAAATTGTTTAATCCCCTTAAATTATTAAAATAAAGGAGTAAAATATGGATTTTTCAATGGTTGGTCCAGGAATAGTTTTAGGATTGGGATGTTTGGGTTCTGCTGTAGGATGCGCTATTGCTGGAATGGCTTCTCATGGAGTAATGACCCATGTAGAGGAAGGGCATGGTAAGTTTATTGGATTATCTGCATTGCCATCTTCTCAATCTATCTATGGATTTATTCTTATGATAATAATGGCTGGAAGGATAAGAGAGGGAATTTTATCTCCCTTATCAGCAATAGGGATTGCTATTCCTATTGGATTAGCTATTTTTGTATGTTCTGTATATCAAGGAAAAGTAGCAGCAACAGCAATACAAGCATCTGGAAAAAATCCAGCTATTTTTGGAAAATGTGCAGCAGCAGTAGGGATAGTGGAGACCTTTGCATTATTTGCTTTTGTCTTTACTCTTCTTATCATTTAATTTAAAAGACCTGGATTTTTACCAGGTCTTTTTTTGAAAAAATTTAAAAAGAAAATTTTTCTTCTTGTTTTTCTTGTTTAGCTACAATGTTTTCCTTTTTTTCTAAAATATTTTTTTCTTTTTCTTCTGTAGCTAATAGTTTTTCCTCTTTTTTTTCTATCAAATTGTTTTCTTTTTTGATTGTTTTTGAGATTTCTTTAGAAATTGATTCTTCTTCAACAGATTTTGTTTCTGCTAAACAAAAAACTGATAAAGCTAAAAAAACGGAAAGAAATTTAAAAAAATACATAAGACTCTCTCCTTAGTTTATGAAATGTTTTACAATATTTAACATTTTTTATACCATAAATTTTAAAAAATTTTTTGTAAAGAAATTATGAATAAAAAAATAAAATTAAACAGATATATAGATCATACACTTTTAAAACCGGATGTGAAAAGAATAGATATAGAAAAACTTTGTAGAGAAGCTATAGAATATGATTTTTTTGGAGTTTGTGTAAATAGTACTTTTATTCCTTTGATATCAAAATTATTGGAAGGAAAGAATCCTATACCAATAGCTGTTGTAGGTTTTCCTTTAGGAGCAAATTTATCTTCTTCTAAAGCATTTGAAGCTAAAGAAGCAATAGTAAATGGTGCTAAAGAGATAGATATGGTTATGAATATTGGAGCATTAAAAGACAAAGATTATGAAAAAGTTTATGAAGATATATGTTTGGTGGTTAATGAGGTTAAACCATATCCTTTAAAAGTAATTATAGAAACTGCTTTTTTAGAAAGAGATGAAAAAATATTATCTTGTATTTTATCTCAAGTAGCAAAAGCTAGTTATATAAAGACTTCTACAGGATTTTGGGATAAAGGAGCTGTTATTGATGATATTATTCTTATCAAAGGTGTTATTGGAGATAATATGAAGATTAAAGCAAGCGGTGGAATTAAGAGGTATGATGAAGCTATAAGTTTGATAGAAGCAGGAGCGGATAGAATAGGATCATCTTCTTCTGTTAACATTATGAAAAAAAATTTTTAACATAGGAATGGTTATGAATAAAAAAGGATGGATCATTGCTTTGACAGGATCATTATTTTTCTTTTATGCTTTTTTTCAAGCAAATATTATGACTCCATTAAATGAGAGTATTGTAAGAGAATTTAAAAGCACATCTCTATCTGTTTCTATTCTTTCAGCATGGTATTTTTATGCTAATATTATATTTATCATTCCTGCAGGGTTAGCTTTGGATAGATTTTCTGTAAAAAAATTAATGATGCTAGGATTTTTTTTAGCAATTATTGGGACTATAATTTTTGCTTCAGCACAAAATATTTATGTTGCATCTATAGGAAGATTTTTTTGTGGAATTATGATGGCTTTTGGTCTTGTAGCTTGTTTAAAATTAGCATCATTATGGATACCTTCAAATAAGATGGCAATAGCTAGCTCTTTAATAGTAACAATAGGGATGTTAGGAGGTATTTTTTCTCAAACACCAATTTCTATTTTATTAAAATATTTTGGATGGAGATCATCACTTTATATTATCTCTTTTTTTGGAATCTTTTTAGCAATTATTTTATTTTTTGTAATAAAAGAACCTAAGTTAGAGAAAAAAAAGATTGATATAACTATTTTTAAAAGTTTAAAAGAGGTTTTTTTAAAAAAACAGAATTGGTATTCTGGGTTTTTTATCTGTTTAACAAATCTTCCTGTTGCTATATTAGGAGCTCTTTTTGGAACTGTTTATCTTGTGAAGGCATATAATATTTCTGATGTTGAAGCATCAAAAATAGTTTCCATGCTTTTCTTAGGAATGCTTGTTGGATCTCCTTTTTTTGGATGGTTTTCTGATATTATTAAATTAAGAAAAATTCCTATTTATTTAGGAGCGATTAGTTGTTTAATTTTGATGATATTCATCTTATATTCTTTTAATTTGAATTTAACAACTCTTTATATAGTGTTTTTTTGTTTAGGATTTACCTCTGCTTCTCAAATTTTGGGATATCCGGTTATTTCAGAAAGTAACCCTCCAGAAATAAGTGGAGCAGCTTTGAGTTTTGCTGCTTTTATTATTATGGGTGTAGGATATGGTTTAGGGTTGCCTTTTGTTGGATGGCTTATTGATAGGGGTATTAGCAGTGGAATAGATCCATTGCAAGCATATGTAAAATCTTTTCTAGTTATTCCTTTAGGGATTGTTATAGCTTTAATAATGGGAATGTTAATAAAAGAGACTAGATGTTCCGTTATTTATGAAGAGGATTCTTTACTATCCAAATAAAACAGGGAGAGTTTTTTTTATTTATATAATCATGTGACAGGGTAGTATAAGAGATAGGGGATAGCGTTGATAAGAATGAAAAGATCTGTTTTTTTTCTATTTTTCCTTCAGCATGCCCTGTATAACACATTATTGAGATAGCACCATTTGGTGTGATGAGAGGAAGAGCATTTTTTAAACTTAATAATGTTGTATTGGCTTTTGTTGTTACTTTTTTATTGAATCCAGGAAGGTAGCCTAAATTGTATGTTATTAATTTTATTGGATGGTTTTTTATGAGAGGAGAAAAAAAGGTATGAGAGCAATTTAATAAAAAAATATTTTTTAAAAAACATTTTTTTTCTTTTAAAAGAGAGTAGGTGTTTTCTATAGCTTTTTTTTGAATATCTATGCAAAATAAAAATCCTTTTTTAATAATGGAAGATAGAAAAAGAGAATCATAACCATTACCGCAAGTAGCATCTATTACATTGTCATTTGGTTTTAATAGATCTTTCCAATATTTGTGAGATATAGTAATTAATTGATTTTTCATTTGAATTATTGTAATAAAATAGATTTTTATATTAAAATTTTTTTATTATTTGGGATATTAGCTCAGTAGGTTAGAGCGCTACGTTGACATCGTAGAGGTCAGCTGTTCGAATCAGCTATATCCCAAATTATATTAAAAAAATATTTATTAATAAAAAATAGATGGAAAATATTATTAAAAGATGGTTAAAATAAAAAAAGTTTTGTTGGAATAGTTTATTAAAAAAATTTTAAAATGGAAAAGTGGTTTTGAGAAGAAATAGAGCTATTAGAGCAGCAAAAGTTAGAGTTATTTTAGAAAATGGAGAGCAGTTTGGAATTGTAGATATTAAAGAAGCTCTTAAGTTGGCAGAAGATAGAGGGTTGGATCTTATAGAAATAGCACCTAAGGCAGTACCACCTGTATGTAAAATTATGGATTATGGTAAGTTTATATACCAAAAATTAAAAAAAGAAAAAGAGAGTAAAAAAAATATTCAACAGGTAAAAGTAAAGGAGATAAAAGTTAGACCTAATATAGATGTGCATGATCTTAATACAAAAATTGATCATGCAAAAGAATTTCTAAAGAAGGGAAATAAGGTTAGATTGACATGTATGTTTAGAGGTAGAGAGATGTTGCATATAGATTTAGGTAAAAAAATTTTAAATAATATTGTAGAACAATTAAAAGATGTAGGTACAATTGAGGTTCCCTATAAACTTATGGGTAAAATCTTAACAACTGTAATTGTTCCTATAAAAAAAAGTAAAAAGGTAAAATAATGGGAAAAATAAAAACTAATAAAGCAGTTAAAGGAAGATTTAAGTTAACTAAAAATAAAAAATTAAAGAGAATGCACCCTTTAAGAAGTCACCTTTTAACTAAAAAATCTTCTAAAAGAAAAAGGAGATTGAAAAAAACAGGATTGGTAAGTAAGGGGCATAGAAAAGTTTATTTAAAAATGATTTAAAAAAAGGTAAAAAATGTCAAGAGCTACTAATGCAAAATATTCAAATAAAAAAAGAAAAAGACTTTTTAAAAAATCAAAAGGTTTTTGGGGAGATAGAAAGAATCATATTAGATTGACAAAAGATGCTGTAATGAAAGCATTGATGTATAATTATGAGCATAGAAAACAAAAAAAAAGAAATTTTAGGAAACTTTGGACTATTCGTATTAATGTTGGAGCAAGAATTAATGGTATTTCTTATAGTAAATTTATAAATGGACTTAAAAAATCTAAATGTAATCTTAATAGAAAGATTTTAGCTGAATTAGCTATATCTGATCCAAAAGCATTTTCTGAGATAGCAAAAATTTCAAAACAATCTTTTGCATAATGGAAAAAGAGATAAAAGATATAGAAGGTCTTTTTTTTGAAGAGATAAAAGATGTAAAGAATTTAAGAGAATTAGAAGAGATAAAGATAAAATATTTAGGGAAAAAGGGTAAGATTCAATTTTTACTTTCTCATCTTAAAAAATGTAAAAAAGAGGAAAAACCTTTATTTGGTAAATTAGTAAATGATTTGAAGGAAGAAATATCTGAACAGATAAAAAAGGTATTTTCTTTTATCCATGATATTGAAGAAAAGAGCAAGTTGGAAAGGGAAGAGATAGATATCAACTTACCAGGAAGATTAAAAAATATTGGAAATCTTCATCCTGTAACTAAAATGATGGATAGAATGATAGATGTTTTAGTAGGTATGGGGTTTTCAATTCAAAAAGGACCAGATTTAGAATCTGATTATTATAATTTTGAAGCTTTAAATTTTGAAAGTGATCACCCTGCTAGAGATATGCAGGATACTTTTTATATAACAGAAGATCTTCTTTTAAGAACACATACAAGTAATGTTCAAGTAAGGGTTATGGAAAAGTTTTCTCCTCCTATTAGAGTTATAGCTTCAGGCAGGTGTTTTAGAAATGAAAATGTATCATCTAGGTCACATGTCTTTTTTCATCAGGTAGAGGGGTTTTATATAGATAAAGATGTTTCTTTTTCCTCTCTTTTTTCTACTATGGATGAATTTTGGGATAAGGTTTTTAATTATAAAATTAAAACTAGATATAGACCTAGTTATTTTCCTTTTGTAGAACCTGGAATGGAAGGTGATATAGAATGTATTATATGTAAAGGGAAGGGATGCAAGATATGTAAGAATTCAGGATGGTTGGAAATTTTTGGGGCAGGGATGATTCATCCTAATGTTTTAAAATATGGAAATATTGATCCAGAAAAATATAATGGTTATGCATTTGGGTTAGGCATCGAAAGGCTTGCTATGTTATATTATGGCATTGAAGATATCAGAATTTTTACTGAAAATGATTTTAGATTTTTAAATCAAATTTAAAAAAAAATTAGGAAGAGTGGCAGAGTGGTTGAATGCATCTGTCTTGAAAACAGAAGACTCGCAAGGGTTCGGGGGTTCGAATCCCTCCTCTTCCGACAATGCAACCAATTCGAACCTTTGTTTCCTTCTAAAAGAGCAAGGGTCTCGATGTTGGTGTGAGCTATATAATAAGGTTTGCTTTCTATAAGATTTCCATTTTCAATAATTGAATCTCCAATAATAGGTTCAAGTTCTATTGTTCCTAAAATTTCTTTTAAAGCTAAAGCTGATGCTTTACTATTTTTAGTAAATAACCCGAATATTTCATGAAAAATAGAAATTAGAAAAATTTAGAAAATAGAAAAAGCTGATGTTATTTTTTTTATTTTTTATATGAAAAAGTAACTTTTTTCC
>Ga0111177_127_pt1 | contig 15626 bp, 13 predicted proteins | sample DeeMarSWOR324_28_FD_80230 | JGI IMG/M metagenome (GOLD analysis project Ga0111177, IMG submission 80230) | Chlamydiae bacterium SM23_39
AACAGAATTTACAAAAAAGCAAAAATTAATTTTTAAGGCTTTTAAAATTGATATTGAAAAAATAAATTTATGACTCGTTATTAAATTAAAAATTCAATTTAGGTTAATACTACCATCATAAGGATGGCAAAAACCGAATAATACAGATAATAAATTCCCACAAATTTCTATTTGGGCAATTGATGATTTCTAAGTGAAAGTTTTTGTATCCATTGGGCTATTAACCTCTTATGGCTTACAAAAGAGTTGTTTTTTTATCTTATTAACCTCTAGTCATCTCCGCTAAAAATAATGCTTATATCTTACTCCTTACATACAAGTTGCTTATGTCTTTTAATCATGAATGATCAAACAAGCATCATAAATTTTATTGCAACACTTTAATCACCAATAAGTTGTAATTAATTCATTAATTGACTGATAAAATGTTTTATCCATTTATCAATAAATACTTTCAGTAAAGATATAAGCAATTAAGAATAAGGTGGTTGTTTTTATTTTTTCCTGAACAATAATAAATTGAAAAACAGCTTATTATTATTTAATTCAAAGCATAAAAATGTTATAATTAGAGTGTAATTAAGGGTAAAATAATGAATAAAACCGAACAAATCTCAAGCTTAAATATTGCAATTAAATACTCAAAAAATGGGAAAGATTTTATCTATGAAACACAAAAATTACCTGTTGCTATTCTCGAAAAACTAAAAAAAATAATAAGTTCTAAATTAAAAACTGATAATCCTAATGATACTATAACTTTGATAAGGACTAAAGATAACAATAAAAAAATTACATGGCAAACAGAATTACCCTCAAATCCTCTAAACAAAAAACCAAATCCCTTTCTTGATAATGCTTATGCTTATTTAAAAAAGGTTTACGCAAAAACACCAAATAAGAGCTTCACTAATCTTACTAAAGTTACACATCGTTTAAATCTTTACGATCAAGAATGTAGCAAAAGCAAGTTAATTGGATTGCAAGATTGGGCAATGGGAGCTATAGATGGTGCCACCTCCGTTCAATCTGCTCTTGTAAGTGATTCAAATGATTCCTCTGTAAAAAAGGAAATTTTTAAAGGATTTGGCAACATTTCAAACCTTGTAAAAGGAATAGCTTATATTATTTATGCTCTGGGAGCGCTGCAAAAAGAAAAAATCTATTTTAAAGCTCGAAAAGAAAAAATTAAACTAACAAAATTACATAAACTTTTTATAAAAAAATTAGGGCCTACTCATACTACGGAGATTTTTTTAAAAATCCTTTATTTAACCATCGGTATTGTCATCTTAACAATAGTAGCTTTACCTATTGTAGCACTTCTATTCAACATTCCTGCGCTTATTAGTATAAATTCTATTCTAAGCATCTTCATTTTAACATATTTCTTATTCAATGTACTTGCAATAGTTTCATTACCCTATTATTCATACCAAGTGCATCAATCTAGAATGTTTAGGAATAAACTAAACAAATACCTAAAAAATACAAATCTAACAGATAAAGAAAAATGTATAGGTATTTTAAATTTTTTAAAGGAACAAGTCACAGTAAATGAAGAAAAAGAAAAAGAAAAAATATTAGCATCAAAAACCGCAAAATGGGAAAAGAAAAATTACGATGAAAAGACAAAGAATAAAAAAATAAATAAAAAAATTAAAAGAGCATTATTTAGAAAGATAAAAGCCTTTGAAAGTAGAACAGATTCTAGTTGTAGGCAAATAGTTATAAGTAACCTAGAAAGATGGTTAAATTCAGATATAAATGAAGAATTAATTACTAGCATAAAAAATGTTGCTGCTCAAATAGATGAAAGCTCTTACAAAAAAGAGATAACAAACATAGCACTTTTAATATTATATGCACTCTGCTTACTAGGTAACTTTGTATCAGTATTCGGAAATTCTTACGCAAACTTAATATTCTGGAGTATAGTAGCTGAAGGATTTTTATTAGTCGATACTGCTTCGTTAAACAATTTAATAACATCTAAAATGTACAATACTTTTATAAAAAAAGATTATTGGAAAAACGAAAAAGTTACTGAAGAAAACAAAGAAGAAGACTAAAATATCTTTTTTTGATATCAAAAAAGATAATTAGGTTTTAATTTTGGAAAAATATCTTTTATCATTTTTATCCTATATCAGCTCTGAAAAAGGTCTCTCTAAAAACACTATATCTGCTTATGAAAGAGATATTAAATTTTTTTTTATATTTTTAAAAAATAAAAAAAAAGAATTAAAAAAAGATATAGAGAAAAATATTTTAGAATATTTTTCCTATCTAAAAAATAGAAATTTAGCTTCTTCTACCATATGTAGAACTTTTGTTACAATAAAAGTATTTTTTAGATTTTTAAAAAAAGAAAATCTTTTAAAAATAGATATTGATAACTATTTAAAACTTCCAAAAATATGGCATCTAGTTCCATATGTTTTAAGTTATAAAGAAATAGAAAATTTATTATCTCAACCAAATATTTCAACTTTTTTAGGGGCAAGAGATAAAGCCATTTTAGAAGTTTTATATGCGACAGGAATAAGAGCTTCTGAGATATGTAATATAAAAATAAAGGATGTTAATGACAATTTTATAAAAGTAAAAGGAAAAGGAAATAAGGAAAGAATAGTTCCAATAGGAAAAAAAGCTATAGAAGCTATTGATTTTTATTTATCTTTTAGAAATGACAAAAATGAATTTTTATTTATTACTAAAAAAATAAAAAAATTAGATAGGATAACCCTTTGGAATAGAATTAAATTTTATTCTAAAAAAGCAGAGATTAAAAAAAATATCTCTCCCCACACTTTAAGACATTCCTTCGCTACCCATCTTTTAGAAAATGGAGCAGATATTAGAATAATTCAAGATATGTTAGGACATGAAGATATTTCAACTACTGATAAATACACTCATATTTCACAAAACCATTTAAAAAAAGCTTTTAAAACATTTCATCCAAGACCTTGAATGGTTTTTTTTAACAATTTATTAACAACTTCAGGAGAAGCTTTACCTTCCGTTAACCTCATCACCTGTCCTACTAAAAAAGAAAAAGCTTTATCTTTTCCCTTTTTATAATCTTTGATAGTTTGAGAATTTTCTTTTACAACCTTATCTACAATAGATTTTAAATAAGAAATATCATCAATAGGAGTATAATTTGGATTTTCTTTAACAATATCTATTGGATCTTTACCGGGATATTTTATCATATCATCAATAACACTTTTAGCTATCTTACCTGTTATCTTTTTCTCTTCTATCAAATTTATAAGATTACCTATATGAACAGGTTTTATATTTAATGAAAATAGAGTCTCATTTTTCTCTTTTAATTTACCTGCAAATTCTACTGTAATCCAATTAAAAACAGTCTTTGGATAAAAAGATATTTTCAATACCTCTTCAAAATAATCTGAAAGATTTTTATCTAAAACAAGCATATTAGCTTCATATTTAGAAAGGTTTAATTGAGAAATATATCTCTTAAGTCTTTGAAAAGGCAGTTCAGGAAGATCTGTTTTTATTTTTTTTATTTGATCTTCTGTAACTATAATAGGAGGAATGTCTGGTTCAGGAAAATATTTATAATCCTCAGCACTCTCTTTTTTTCTCATAAGGATGTTCTGTTTTTTGAATGGATCCCATCTATAAGTTTCTTGAGCTATCAATTTATTTACATCTTCATTAGGATGTTCTGTATAAACAGATATCTGTCTTACTATCTCAGATGATAATGCTTTTTCTAATGAAGAGAAAGAGTTCATATTTTTTATCTCTACTTTATTTCTAAATCCCCTCTCTTTTTTAGGTTTTACTGAAATATTAGCATCTATTCTAAGATTGCCTTTTTCCATATCGCCTTCAGAAGCATCTATATATTGCATAATAGATCGTACAGCTTTTGCATAAAGAACAGCTTCTTTAGGAGAATAAATCATAGGTTCAGATACTATTTCCAGTAGAGGAATACCTGCTCTATTAAAATCTATTGCAGAACAATTATTAAAATGTTTAAGCATAGCCGTATCATCTTCCAAATGGGCTTCTTTTATCTCAATTTTTCTATTTTTCCCATCTATATCTATTGCTACATTACCCTTTCTCATAATAGGTTTTTCAAATTGTGTGATTTGAAAATTTCTAGGGCTATCAGGATAAAAATAAGATTTTCTATCAAATCTAGAATATTTTTCTATCTTTGCTTCTGTTGCTAATGCAAACTTTAAAGCTTTAAATAGAGCTTCTTCATTCAATACAGGAAGAGCTCCCGGCTGACCAGTAGAAACTTCATCTATATTTATATTTGGAAGATCACCAAATCTATTTAAAGAAGAGCTGAATAATTTGGTTTTAGTATTTAATTGAACATGTATTTCCAATCCAATAATTGGTTCCCACTGATCATAAGGTATATTTTTCATCTTTTTACTCCTCATCAAAAATAGGAGGTATCATAAATGAATATTTCACCTCCCTTTCAAAAGCATAACCTGCTTTTATTACTAAAGCATCATGAAGTTGTGGTCCCATAAATTGAATCCCTAAGGGTTTCCTCTGTTCATCAAATCCTGAAGGAACAGAAATAGCAGGTAACCCAGCCATATTAGCAGGAATAGTAAAAGAATCTTGTAAATACATAGTTACAGGATCTTTAATAGAATCTATTTTAAAAGCGGAAGAGGGAGTTGTAGGAAGTGCAATTAAATCACATTTTTTAAATGTCTCTTCAAAATCTCTAATTATTAATGTTCTTACCTTTTGAGCTTTCTGATAATATTTAAATCCTGAAGATAGTATAAAGGTTCCCAACATAATTCTTCTTTTGACCTCTTCTCCAAATCCTTCATCTCTAGACAAATCATAAATATCATCTAAAGTTTTGCCTTTTGATCTCACACCATATTTAATACCATCAAATCTCGCTAAGTTAGTTGCAGCTTCAGCTGGAGATAATATATAATAAACATTTGTAGAGTATTTTAAAATATTTAGCTCTACACTTATTATTTCAGCTTTTAAACTTTTTAGGACTTCTATTGAATTTTTAAAATTATTATAAATATTTTGATCTACATTTTTAAAAATATCCCATGGAACTCCAATTTTCAACCCTTCTAAGCTCTCCAAAAGATTAGAAGTATAATTTTCAAAAGGTAATCTTAAATTTGTAGAATCTTTAAAACATCTATTCTCCAAAACCTCCATAGTTAAAGCCATATCCATAACATTTGTTGCCATTGGACCTATTTGATCTAATGAAGAAGCAAAAGCAACTAACCCATATCTAGATACTCTTCCATAGGTTGGTTTAAATCCAACAATACCACAAAAAGCTGCGGGCTGCCGAATAGACCCACCAGTATCTGATCCTATTGATATAGGAGAAAGCCTAGCTGCTACCGCTGCTGCTGATCCTCCTGAAGACCCTCCAGGAACACATTTTAAATTCCAAGGATTACATGTTTTAAAAAAAGCAGAGTGTTCGTTAGAAGAGCCCATGGCAAATTCATCTAAATTAGATTTTGCTATTATTATAGCATCCTCTTCATCTAAAAATTTTATTACACTAGCATCGAATAAAGAACGATAATTTTTTAAAAATTTAGATCCACAAGTAGTGATCTCATTTTTTATATTTATGTTATCCTTTACGATAATAGGAATCCCAGCTAATTTACCTAAAGGTTCATTTTTAGAAATTTTCTTATCTAAAATATCTGCTTTTTTTTCAGCTCTATTTTTTAACAAAGAGATAATAGATTTTAATTTTTCATCTTTTTTTTCAATTCTATTTATAAAATATTTAACTATCTCTTTAGCTGAAATATTTTTTTTAAAAAAAATATTTCTTAACCCTATAGCTGATAACTTATAAAGCTCCATATCCTATCCTAAAAAACTTGGAATTTTTACCATTCCATCAATGATATCCGGAGTATTTTCAATAAATGCTTCTTTTGTAATAATTTCTTCTTTCTCATCTTTTCTAAAAACATTTTTTTGGATCTCTTGTTGAACGAAATTACAAGGCAGAATGTTTTCAGTATCTATCTCATCTAGCTTTTCAATATGTTTTAAAATCTTTTGAAGGGTTTCCATTAATAAAATCTCTTCTTCTTTTTTACATTTTATCTTTGATAATTCTTCTAACTTTAAAAGAATATCTTTATTAAAATCTAACATGTTAAAAAATTTAACAATTAAATAATTATTAGTCAATTTATAATCTACCTTCAAAATAGAAAGTTTTTCCTCCTATTTATAAATAGTTTTTCATTTTTTATTGTTATTCTGTCTATCAAAAAAAATTATAGAAAAATTAAATACCCTATCTTAATCACAAATGATAACTATTGTAGAACCACCTATTCACGCTTTTTCTGAATAAAATTATCAGATTAAAATTTCTAAAAAAACAAAAAAATATTTTTTCAAAAATATAATTTACTTTATATTGCAAAAAGGAGGCAATCAATATGAGAATTATAAAATTTTTTATTCTATTATTTATCATTGTAGGTGCAATAAATTGGGGATTATGGGGCATTTTTCAATATGACCTTGTAGCAGATATTTTTGGAGGAAATACAACAGCTTTAGCTAGATTAGTATATTCCATAGTTGGAATATCTGGTGTTTTAGGAATATCTTTCTTTTTTGTCCCAGAAATATATCGCTGTAATTACAAAAAAATAAAAAAAGGTGGAGAATAATTAATCTTTTATAATAAAAACTTTAAAATTAATCAACATTAAATTGATTAATTTTAAAGTTTTTTCTTGATTAATTAAATAATTAATTCTACCCTAAAATTAGAACCAGGAAAATAAAATGAAGCCGAAAAATCCTTGGATTTCTATTTTAACAAAACCTAAATCGACAATTAGAAAGATTGTGGATTTTAATCCAAATTATAGACTTCTAATTTTATCATGGATTTATGGTTTTTATATCACAACGTCGATAGCACAAAATATGAAATTCTTAATAAGCAAATGGGATTTATTTCCAATTGTTGTATTACTAATTATATTAGCTCCGATTTTTGGGTATTTATCTTTTTCAATATTTTCCTGGTTTGTTTTTAAAATAGGAAAGTGGATAGATGGTAAGGGTTCTTTCAAAGAGATAAGGGCATCTATAGCATGGGCAACAGTGCCTCTAATTGTAAATGTGTTAATATCGATATTTTTTATCTCTTTCTTCAAAAAAGATTTTTTCATTGGCCCTGCTAAAGAATATCTAGTTAAACTGGATATGTTTTTATTGATTTTTATAGCTTTGCTAATTCAAATAACAACAATTATCTGGTTTTATGTAATCTATTTTAACGCTTTAGCAGAGGTTCAAAAATTTTCTGTTTTAAAAGCTTTTTTAAACGTTTTTTTAACTATAATCATACTTGGAATACTTTCTCTTCTTTTAATAGCAATATTTAAATGGACATGCAGCACTTTTTTCGATGAACCAATAATTGTAAATTTCTTATTCAAATAATTTTTCTGGAAAGAAAAAAGAGATCTCTTTTTTAGCAGATTCTTTGCTATCAGATCCATGAATCACATTAGAATCTAAAGATTCTCCAAATTTTCCCCTAAGAGTATTTTTATCCGCTTTTAAAGGATCTGTATCTCCCATAAATTTTCTAATACCCGATATAACATCTCTACCTTCTAGCAACATTACTAAAATTGGACCTCTACAAACATATTTCACTAGATCTTTAAAGAATGGCTTTTCTTTATGAACAGAATAAAATTCTCTAGCTCTCTCTTCATTTAATCTATCCATCCTCATCTCTAATATATTATATTTTTTTTGATCTTCTATTGCCGATATAACTTTTCCTAAAATCCTTTTTTCATACACATCTGGTTTTAAAAAAATTAATGTTTTTTCCATAATTCTCCTCTTTTTAATCTAACTTTATAAAACACGCTATATAAAAGTGGGATCAAAATAAGTGTTACAAATGTAGAAAAAGAAAGCCCCCCAATCACTGCAATAGCAAAAGGTTTCCACATCTCTGTCCCTTCCTTTCTTCCTAATAAAAGTGGTATCATACCACAAATTGTTGTGATAGTAGTGATCAAAACAGGCCTCAACCTACTAACAGAAGCTTCAATAATAGCTTCTTTTAAATCTTTTTTATCTTTTTTTAATTTATTTATACTATCAACAATAACAATAGCATTATTAACCGCTATACCTACTAACATAAGCACACCTATCAAAGCTATAACAGATAAATGAGTATTGGTCAGAGCAAGAAGGATAATTACTCCTATAAAAGCAAATGGGAGGGAGAACATAATAATAAATGGATCTTTTAACGATTCAAATTGACCTGCCATAACCATATAAACTAAGACTATCCCTAAAATAAGCATTAAAAAAAGAGTTTTAAAAGCTTCTTTTTGCTCTTTTATCATACCTGAAAATTTGATAGATACATCCCTAGGAATCAAAACCTCTTTATTTATTTTCTTTTTTATATCTGATAAAACTTCGCCTTGCGATCTTTTATAAATATCTACATCTACATTTATAAACCTTTTCTGATCTTTTCTTTTTATTTCTAAAGTTCCTTCTTTTTCTTCTATCTTCATAAAATTATCCAATCTAATCCTACATTTATTTCTATTTTCAACCTCTACATTTTTTATATCTTCTAAAGATTTTCTTTGATCAGATTTTAATTTTATAAATATCTCTTTATCTCTCTCTCTATTTTTAATCGAGCTAACTTTTTTGCCATAAAAAAAAGTTCTTAATGTTTTAGAAATATTAAATAGATCCAATCCTAAATAAGAAGCTCTTTCCCTATCTATTTTTATCACTAATTCAGGTTTACCTTTTTCTTTAGAGATCGTAACATCTTTAGCTCCTTTAACATTTTTTGCTATCTTTTTTATCTTATTTGCTATCTGTTCAGTTTTTTTTAAATCGTAACCTAAAATTTCAATAGAAATAGGAATTGTTTTCCCAAATACTACTCTGGAAAGAGGATTATTAGCATCTACTTCCAATTTAACAACTTCTGGCCATCTTTTTATTATATCACCAACCTTCCTTCCAATATCTTTAGTAGATTCTCTTCTTTTTTCTTTTTTTACTAACTTTGCTCCAATAGTACCAATATTATTACCATATTTTCTATCCATAGATACTCCCATGGTACTATCTATATCGCCACAACGCCAATAACTATGCTTTATATATTTTTTATTGGCTACTTCAAATATAACATCCTTAACTCTTCTACATACCTTTTCTGTTTTAGCAAGAGGAGTTCCAACAGGAAGCTCTACAGTAATAGAGAGATCTCCGCTATCTTCTTCAGGAAAAAATTCACTACCAATAAATGGAATAAGAAAAAATGATAAAATCAAAAAAAACAAAATAAATAAAAAACTTTTCTTTTTGTTATTAAGAACCGATTTTAACAAAGACAAATATCCATCTTCCATACCTTTAAAAAAACTGTTTTTCTTAATATCTTTTTTAAAAAATCTACTTGCTAACATAGGAAGAAACATCAAAGCTGAAAGCAAAGAGAATAATAAAGTTATTGTAATAACTCCGCCTAACTGTTTAAACATAACCCCTACAACACCCTTAGAAAAAAGAAGAGGGAAAAATATAACTATTGTTGTTAAAGTACTTGCAAAAATTGCAAGGCCTATCTGTTTAGCACCTAAAAAAGCTGATTCTTTTAATGTCTTATCTTTTCCAATATTTTTAAAAATACTATCCATTACCACCACTGAATTATCAATAACCATTCCAATAGAAATAGCTATAGCTGAAAGAACAATAGTATTTAAATTCCAGCCCATCAAATAAATAAAAGAAAACACGGCCATCACAGATATAGGAATAGATATTAAAATTAACAAAGAACATCTAATATTTTTTAAAAAAATAAATGTAACAATAGAAACAAAAAAGATAGCCCATAAAATTGTCTTTAAAAGATTTTTCACAGCTTTATCGATAAATTCACTAGAATCCATAAGAGTAGATATTTTTATATTCTTAGGAAGAAAATATTTAACCTTATCGATCTCTTTTTTTACATTTTTTATAACATCAACAGTGTTATATCCCGATTTTTTTTGTATAAATAACAAAACAGCAAAACTATCATCTATCTCAACCTTTCTTACCTCTTCTTTAAATCCATCCTTTATATTAGCTATATCTCTCAAATAAATAGGAGTCTCTCCTATTTTTTTGATAACACTATTTTTTATCTCATCCAATATCTTATATTCACCAACCACTCGTATCATATATTCTTTATCTTTTATAACAATATTTCCAGATGGTAAAGATATATTATTTTCCTTTAATGCATACTCAACTTCATCTATAGAAACATTGTATTGAATCAACTTTTCTTTTATAAGATTAATATTTATCTGTCTTTTCTTTCCTCCAATCAATTGAACAGCTCCTATACCATCCAATCTTTTAATTGGCAAAGCTATATTATCATCAACTATTTCATATAAATTTTGAAAAGCAAGATTAGAGGTGATCCCATATATTGCAATAGGAAGCATAGAAGTATCGAATTTAAAAATAACAGGTTTTTTTGAATCAGTTGGCAATTTTTCTTTTATTAACTCTAATTTATCTCTAATCTCATTAGATACTTCAGCAAGATCTGAATTAAAATTAAAACTACAATTAATTATAGATACATTTTCTCTACTTTTAGAACTTATCTCTTTTAAATTATTTACCACACCTAAACTATTTTCTATTGTTTTAGTTATCTTAGTCTCAACATCTATAGCGCTACTACCCGGCCACATAGTAACAATAGTTATTATTGGAGGTTCGATCTTTGGCATAAGATCAAAAGGTAGTAGAAAAAAAGACAAAAAACCAAAAATACAAATACCTATAAAAACCATTAAAGTAGTGATAGGTCTTCTTATAGCAGTTTTTATCAACTTCATCTAGTCTACCACTCTTTTAACAAGATCTCCCTCTTTTAAATTATGCTGTCCCATAACAACAACCTCATCATCTATATTAAGACCCGAAGTGATCTCTATTCTATCATTTTCTCTTATTCCTAAAGAAAGGGTTCTTAAATAAACCTTATCATCCTGCACTACAAAAATCTTATTATTATCCATTAGCGAAGAAGTTGAAACAGTTAAAACCTTTTTTTTCTCTTTTAATGGTATTTTTATATTTACAAGCATTCCTGGTTTTATATCTTGTAGATCATTTTTTACCCTTATCTCTATAAGAAGCATCTTAGAATCCAGATCTAAAGAGGGATATATTTTATAAATCTTTGAAATAATATTTTTATTATACAAAGAAAGCCTAACTTCTTTCCCATCATTTATAAAAGGCAAGAATTTTTCTGGAAGCTTTGCAATAATTTTATATTGATCCGTTCTAATAATATTAACAATAGGAGAATTTTGAGATATAATCTCCTTTTCTGTAACATATTTTTTATCAATAACACCTGAAAAAGGAGCTTTTATAAAGCTCTCACCAAAAAGATATTCCATCTCTTCTTTTTTAGCTTCTGCTAATCTTAAATTAGCCTCACTTTTTTTTAACTGCGCTACACTATTTTTATATTCTACATTTGTAAGGTCTAATTTTTTTTTAGTAATAGATCCCTTTTCAAAAAGATTCTCCATTCTCTTTTTATCAATTTCTCTATTTTCCAAATCTACTTTTGCTACCTCTAAATTAGCTTTTGCAATATCAAAAGATGCTTCTAACTGTTTTAACTTTATCTTTAGATCGGTATTTTCTATTCTTGTTAATATTTGATCTTTTTTTATCTTACTATTTTCCTCTAACTCTTCTCCATTACCTAATAACATGCTATCTATTCTTCCATTAATCCTGCTTTTCAATATAACAGATTTTAATGGTAAAATTTCAGAAGTTAAAGATACCACTTTCTTAATAGAAGTAGGCTGTATTATTTCAGTTTTAACATTCAAAAATTTTTCCTTTTTTATTTTTACATTTGAAAACTTTCTAATAAATAAAAATGAAAAAACTGAAAATACAAGTAATAAAGTCATAAAAATATTTTTTTTTATTAAAATTTTCATCTCTTTTCTCCGCTAATAAATTTAGGATTTAAAAGTCCTAAAGAAAAATTTAAATAAAGCTTTGCCATCTCATGTTGATAAAGAGCTTGATAATAAAGTATTTTGGATTTAGTAGTAGCACTTATTGCATCTGTGACTTCTATTTCTGTATTTATCCCCTCTTTATATCCATACTGTACTAACTTAAGAGCTTCTTTAGCTCTTTTAAGATCTAACTTCTGCGATTTAACTAGATAATCTGCATTTTCTAAAGAAAAAATAGATTTTCTAAGTTCTAATATTATCTGCTGTTTCATATCCTGCAATAAATATCTGCTTTTCTCTAAATGAGCCTTTTCTTTTATAAGATTTCCTCTTTTTTTTAATCCTTCAAAAATAGGCCAATTCATTGATAATGCAATACTCCACTGCCTTCCCCATGAATCTATTGTAGAAGAATGGGGATCTGGTCTTCCCCATTTATTAGAATAAACAAAATCAAATTTTGGAAAAAATTTACTAATAGCAATATTCACCTGTTCCTTTTTAACATCTACAAAAAGTTTTTTTTCTTTTAAATCTGGCCTATTTTTAAATGCAATATCAACAGCTTTTTCTAAAGTCATCTCCATTTTTTTATATTTTAAACTATCTTTTAATATTATCTTACTCTCTTGAGATACTCCTAAAATTTTATAAAGATTAGATCTTTTTAATTTTACAACATTATCAGCATTAATAAATTCTCCTTTAAAATTAGAAAGATCCACCTTAGCTCTAAGCAAATCATATTGAGAAGCTACATCATTTTCTATTTTATCTTTCACATCTTTCAAATGCCTTTTAGAAGCAAAAAAAGATCTCTTTTTAACCAAATAAACTTTCTTCGCTAATAAAAGATCAAAATAAGCTTGTAATGTTTCAAAGATGGTTGTTTGTATCTGTTTTATAATTTTTTCATCTGCAATATTTTGTCCTAAAGAAGCTATTAGATTTTTAAAATAGATAGATCCTCCATAAAAAAGTGGTTGTTTAACTGTTAAATCTACTGAATAATTATCTATTTTCCCTAAAGGAATCTCTACATCATTAACAAAAACAGAAGGAGATTTATCTAAATGAGAATAATTAAAGCTAGATAAAACTTTTGGGAAAAATTCTGAAGATGCTTCTATTTTTTCTCCTCTTGCTATATCTCTTTCTTCGATGGTAGCTTTTAAAATCTTATTATATTTTAAAGCCAATTTAACAGCATCTTCCCAAGAAAGGTTTCCCTCAATATAAACATCATTATTTTCTTTAACATTATTAACAAAATCTGCTATCAACTCTTCTTCAGTTTCTGATTTAGAACAAGATATTAAAAAAAATAAAAAAAAATATTTAAAAAAATTTTTTTTCATTTTATTTTTCAATCATCTCCTCAATACTTTTTTGTACAGGAGACTCTTGGGGAGTTATTATTTTATGTTCATTAGGAGGCCATTCATCTTTATCTTCTGTGTATTTACCTCTTTCTTCTCTCTCTCTTATGTTATCTATATTAAAAAAATAGTTATAAAAATTATACCCCCATCCTTTTAATCTATTTTTGTAAAAGATAAAAGGAGTAAAATTTTCATCTATAAACTCTGTTTGGCCAAGATAAGTTCCTTTCGTAAGATAAAACCATATTTTATATTCCCTCTTATCCATCCTAACTCTTTCAACTTTAAAGGGCTTATTTAAAATAATTTCAACTTCTTTAGTGCTCATGCCTTTTTTTATATCACCCATATCTATTAAATTACTTTCAGCTAATCTACCTGTACCAAGAGGACTATGATAGCATGCTGCTAAAAAAAGATATAAAAAAATAATAAATTTTTTCATAAAATTATCCTTATTATAGATATGATATTTAATATATTAAATAATTTCTATTTAAAAATATGCTATAAATGAACGTTACAGGTAAAGTCTATCTACTGCGACCAATTCAATTACCTTGTATCAGTGACAAAATGTTTCAATCCTTGGGAAGATTCATTAGTTCGATTTGAAAAAATTATAAATTTTTATTTTAAAAAACTAGTTCCATCTTTTTTACCATTAACAATAGTTCTGCTAGTTCTTTCTACTTTAAGTTCTTCTATTTTTACATTTTGTTCTTCTATTTTTTTATCTTTTTCTGCTTCTCTTTCTTTATTTTGTTGTTCTTCTTGTAAAATAGCATCTCTCTTTACTTTTTTGCTTATAAAGTAACCCATTACTCCCCCTCCTGCTGAACCTCCAATTGCTCCTCCTACTGCGCCTACTATACCTATTCCTCCGATAGCTAATCCCACTGGACCTGTTACAGGTGTAGTTGATAATGCAACAATTCCTGTAACTAATGATGCAAGACTTCCCACAGCAGTAGCTGCTGATCCTCCACCTATCAACCCCCCTAACCAAGCCCACTTAGCTCCTTCTCGTTCTATTATATTTTCATTTTTAAGAGTTTTAATTTCTTCATCTTTTTCTTTAATAACACCGATTGATTGTTGATTATTTTCAATAATAACTTTTTGGACTTGATCTATTAATGTTTCATTGTTTTGAAATGTTTTATCATCAAATTTATCTTGAATATTTTTGAATTTTTCTTGATCATTTTCCTGAGATAATTTTAATTTTTCTTCTACTTGTTTGTTTTTTCCGTTTAATTCTGTTTTTTCTCTTTCCAATATTTCATTCTTTATTGTTAATGCCTCATTACCTTGTCTTAATGTTATGTTTTCTTTTCCTAGTGTTTTATTTTCTACTGTTAATGCCTCATTACCTTGTTTTAATATTACGTTTTCTTTTCCTAGTGTTTTATTTTTTGCTTTTAATGTTATAGTTTGTGATTCTAATTTTTCATTTTTTGTTGTTAAGTTTAGTTTTTCTTTTTCTAATTTTTTTATTTTTTTAGATGAATCAGTTAATTGATTTCCTTGAGAAATATTTTTATCATCAACATTAGATATCTGATTTTCCTGTTTTTTATACTTTTTAACTAATGATAGTGTTTCACAACATAAGTTTTCAACCAAACTTACAGGTACTGTAATGGTTTTTTCTATTTTGTCCATAGTTTTTATATCTTTTAAAAATGAGTTATATGGTACAACTTTTTTGTTGCTTGAGTTATTTTCTACTGTATTTAAAATACTCATTTTTTACTCCTTTTTGGTTTTAATAAATTTGTTAAAATTTTTATAATTCCGCAACCTAACAATACAGAATAATTTTTACGAGGTCTTAAATCTTCTAAAAGACGAACTGTTTCATCTACATTCATATTATCAATATATTCTTCAATTTCATTCTCCATATCTTCCTTTTCTTGATTAAAAGTGGAAATATCTTTTAGCATTTTATCTAATCTATCATTTTCTTCTTTAAAATTCTCATGTATTTTTCCTAAATTTTTTTCTATTCGAATGTGATTCTCTTTTATTTTTCGATGATCTTCTTTTATTTCATCATGATCTTTTTTTACTCTACTTTGATTCTCTCTTATTTCTT
>Ga0111177_130_pt1 | contig 15317 bp, 16 predicted proteins | sample DeeMarSWOR324_28_FD_80230 | JGI IMG/M metagenome (GOLD analysis project Ga0111177, IMG submission 80230) | Chlamydiae bacterium SM23_39
TCTGTTAATCCTAAAAACTTACTCATAACTACCTCCATCTATATAGTTGTAAGGTAGTCATCTTATCAAATTAAAAATTTAATTCACACTTCTTGGATAGGTTCTTAGATCATAAATAAGATGTCATACAAAAATCTAAAAAAATCTGTTTATTTATATGAGATAATAGAAAATTATAATAAAAAAAGTTTTATAATTCTTAAAAAATTCTTTATAAACACTGCCAATTTTTCAATGGAATATACTACCTATAAAATTTTTTAAAATTGAAAAAATTTTTATCAATCTATTTTTAAGTACTTCTAAAAAACCCAATGTTCAAAATCTTATGATAAAATATTTTTATTTTTTGTTGATTTTGTTACAATTGATGTAATTATGTCTACTATTGCTGAAACAGTTAATTTACTAAGGAAAGAGTTAGAAAAAAACTCAATAAATCTAGATTCTAAAATAAAATCGCAATCAAAAAAAACAGTTAAAGATATTGCTAATAAACTATTAAATCAACAAACAACTAATCTCGAAGCCCTTAAAAAGAAGATGGAAAAACACACTCCCACAAAAAAAATCCCCCTCTTCACTCAATTTATGATAGTCCCGCTGTCCTTTTTCATAGTATTCAGCATATCTTTGGTAGCATTAACTATTTTAGGAATAATTCCAACTTCAGGATTATTTTTATCTATTTTCTATCTGTTTAAAAAAAGTTTGTCTTTATCTTTAAAAATATCAATCATTCCATCAGCAAGCTTAATATTTGTATTAGCTTCGCTAATTGCAATATGTGCTAGTATCGATAGCATAATAAAAATTAAAAGAAAAGATAGAGCTTATTATGATAAAAAAATTTATGATATTGAAAATAATAAAGATTTCTTAGAAACATTTTTAGAAGAATTACATGACTTGCCTAACTCAACTAATACCTTAAATAATATCATAGATGATTATCTAAATTATGAAAATAGTAAACCTTCTAAGGCTCTTTGTAAGACACTAGGAATCCAGCCTATTCATTCAGCCACATGGCATCCTCCTTTACATATAAGAAAAAATACAAAAATAAAATGAATTTTAAAAAAACAGTAGAAACAACATTAAAATCTTTTAAAGAAAAAAAGAGTAAGGAAACTAAATATTTATATATTATAAATCTTGGAAAGAGCTTACCTACTTTTCCGGAAAGAGAAAAAAAAATAGAAAACAAAGTCTTAGGTTGCTTAAGTAATACTTATCTAATTTCTAATTATAAAAATAATTTAGTATTCTTTAAAGCAACTTCAGATTCTTTAATATCAAAAGGATTAGCAGCTTTATTAATAAATATATATAATGAACAACCCTTAAAAACTATTATAAATAATCCACCCTATTTTTTAAAAAATTTAAACCTACATACCTTGCTATCTCCCAATAGGATAAATGGAATATTTTCAATTTATTCTTTAATGAAGGAAAAGAGCATTTCAATTTTTAATAATCTGAAGTAAAGAAGAAGCTGCAGCTGTTTTTATAATAAAAAAAGGTTCTTCTAATGTTTTTAGCAAAAATGAAATACTATTTTTATTTTTAATCTTACCAATAGCTTCCAATATAACCAATTTCAAATAATAATCTGCTCTATAATAAGCTTCTTCTAAAATAGAATACACATCCTCCTCTTTGCCTATAAAAGCTAACGCCAAAGCTGCCTGCACTCTAACATCTACCTCTTTATCATTTAATAATTCTTTTACTAGTTTTAAAGATTCATCATCCCCCTCTTTTATTAAAACAGCAGCTGCAAAACCAGAAATACCCCATCTCTTCTCTTTTAAAAATCTCTTTATAGCATCTTTTGCTCTTTCATCTTTCAAAATAGATAAAAGAGAAATAAGTTCTAATTGCACAGATTGATCTATAGCTTCAGGATAATTAGGAAATTGATCGATATAAGTTATAGTACTAGGTAATATAGCTCTAAAAAGAGGATTTTTTTCAGAAGACCACATCCACATTTCTGATTTATTTTTTAAAAAAGAGAACAAAACATCTAAACAATATTTTACCTCTTCTCTTTGCCCTAAAATACCTAATGCTAAATTGACTTTTACATAACTATCTTCTGTTTTTTTTACAAGTTCCTTTGCTAATTCTAATCCATAAGAACCTGATTGTGCAATAGCAGAAGAAGCAAATATTCTATTCTCTAAATATTTATCGAAAATCCAATTTTTTAAATTTTTCTTTCCTTGGATGGGATCTACAATAAGAGCAACCCAAGAAGCTGTAATTGCAACATAAGGATTGGTATCATTATACCTTTTTTTTAAAATATCTTGTATCTTCTCTCTATCAATCTTATCAAAATAAAATAAAGCTATAGAATTTAATGCAGATAACCTAACATCAGAAATAGGATCTGATGTCAATAATAATATCTCATCTTTGACATCTTCTATCTTAAAATGAGATGCAATCTCACAACCTAATATTCTAAAATTAGAATATTTACTATTTAAAAGTTTTTTTATTTCAATTGGATCTACTGAATCATGCATCTCTATTAAAGATTTAATAGCTAAAATTCTCTCCTCAAATGTGATATCTCCTTTCAAAAACTCTTTTAAGTATTTCTCCCTTTCTTTTATCTTCATCTCTCCTACAGATTTCAAAATCTCCAATCGAACAAACCAGGTTTTTTCTTTTTCTAACAAACTAGAAATCTTATTTTTCAAAACATCATCTCCATAATAAGAGGAGAGCTTTACAGAGATAGCTCTTAAAATAGCATTCCGATCATTTATAGAATTCTTTAACATTTCAACGCTTCTAATATCATCTGCAAAAAAAGCTCCAATCAAACTAGAAAGTCTTACACTATTTTGAGAAGATAAAAAACCCTTTCTTAAAATACTCCAAGCTATATCTTCTAAAATATCCTTTTCGTATTGATTTGAAAAATTTTTTTTTAAAAATAAAATAGCTTCCTTTTCAAATCCTGCTAAAGCCAAAGATCTTATATAAATTTTTTTTATATCCTTAGAATCATCAAAAATTTCAATAGCTTTTTTAGCCTCTAAAATAGCAGAATTATAATCCTCTAAAAAAATATGGCCTTCGATTCTTTCAATAAGCTCTTTCTCACTAGAAAAAATAAAGCAAGATAAAAATAAAAATAAAAAACACATTTTTTACCCCATAGGTCCTAATACTCTTCCCCCTATCAAATGAAAATGTAAATGAAAAATAGATTGTCCTGATTTTTTCCCATTATTTGTTAAAAATCTATAGCCATCCTCTATTTTAAATTTTTTTGCTAACTTTTGAGCTACCTCTATAATATCTAAAAAAAGAAAAAAATCTTCTTTTTTCAGCTCCTGCATATTATAAATCTCCTTTTTAGGCATTATTAAAATATGAACAGGAGCAATTGGATATTTATCTTTAATTGCTAAAATTTTTTCATTTTCAAAAACTTTCTCTGCAGGAAGTTTCCCCTCAATAATATCTTTAAAAATATTACTCATTTTACCTCTTCTTTTAAAATATATTCTAAAGCTTTAATAGCATCTTGCTTACTTTCCCATATAGATATAAATCTATTTTTATGGCAAAAAATTGCTCCAGAAATACCTGTGATCTCTTTCAACTTATCACCTCTTATCCCAGCCCATTCTTCAGGAAGAGGCATTCTAACATTCATCCTGTCTTCATAAGATGGAGGTATAGCTCTTAACTTCCAATGCTCCCCCGTAGGCATAACAACAAATAAAGCAGGGTGTTCTTTTCCTCCTTCTTCAAAAAAACTTTCAAGCCAAGGTATAGATTTATCAAAAATAAGATATCTCTTTTTTTTCTTCATGGATTTTTTAACAATATTTCTAGTGCTTTCTAAATAATAAAACCTATCCTTAACTCTTTTCAAATGTCCATAAGTAAAATCTAAAGCTTGAAAAAATGCATTGTTAAAATCTTTTTCTGAAATATGGTAACCAATAGGAGAAAAGTTAGCTATTATCTGCGAGAAAGTACAAATACCTTCTTCAAATTTTACCTTTCCAATATCATGATAATCAACTCCCAAAACAATAGAATTATTAAAATATGAATAAAGAGAAGAAGAAATTATTTTTTTATCTTTTAAATATTTTAAAATCATCCCCGCTGAACTTAAATCCCCAGTATAATCTTTCTGATGATGATCAAATCTTTTATTTTTAGGATCATATCTTCCTCCTACATCACATACATATTCACATCTCTTTAAAACATTTTCATCTCTGCTTCTAAAAATTTTATCTCTTTCTACTAAATCAAACAAAATCAAAAAAGCACATGCTGTTATCTCATCAGCATGAAAACTGCCATCATGAGTTCCAAAACTTTTTTTTATAATTTCATCTTTCATAAAAATCACATTTTGATTTATTTTTTATTCTATAAACATCTTAACAAGATTAAAATTAAAATGGAAAGTTATCTATCTAATTCCTATTCCAACTTAATAAGTCCTGATGGATATATAGAAAAAATAGAAAAAATAGACAATAAATCATTAAAAGCATTAGTTATTATTAAAAATATACCTGAAGATTTTTTAGGTTTTCATCAAAAAAAAAATATAATTTTTAATATAAAAAGCACTCTAGCTCAACTTGGAATAAATAGTAAGAATGTAACACTAGATCTTTCTTATAAAAAAAAGAGATGTGAGATAGATTTAACACTTTATGCTTTTGGATCTTTAGCTCAAAAACTTTTACCTTTACTATCTAAAAATACATTTATAGGAAAACTATTTGTTGTTGATCAATCCAGAAAAGTTAGAGAACCCTATTATTTAATGAGGATGTTTGGAAGATGCGATAGAAATGGATCTCCACTCTTATCTTTTGGAAGAACTGATAAAAGAGATGATTTGATATTAAAAAAAATAGATGGATATACTATAGCTTTTTTACCTTTAAAAAAAGGCGTAATAAAATACTCAAAAAATATATATGGTTTTTTACCAAGTTTATCAAGAATGTTAAAATCTAATAATTTTCAAACAAGAGAATTATTAAAATTACATCAAAAGTTAGATACAAATGAAACAAGATCCGTAAAAAAAGATGAGATATTATTAGTAAGTACAGAACCCTTACACATTAGAACAGTATTTGCAAAAGTAGAAAACAGTTTTCTTCCTAAAGGATTTGAACATACTTCTGCTTGCATACTTCAACCAGACACAAAAGATTCTGGAAATATTTATGAATTTTTAGGTGATAGTAAAGAAGAAATAATAAATATTCCCTTAGAATTCTATACTTTAGAACCTCATAAAGAACATGTATTTTTTGAAGATAGAGATCAGTTGCAAATCTCATTAGAAAATCCTGATATATTATTTGAAAAATATAAAACAGCTCCTGAAAAAAAGTTTCTATCCTCTGTTTTTATAGTAAAAGGAAAACAATTAGAAAAATTAGAAAAAAAAGATTGGATAAAAAGAGAAGGATATAAACATAAATTTCCCGGATTTTCTTATCCCTCTCGTCAAATCCTTTTAGTTGAAAAATATATTAAAGAACAATCTTCCTATCCTTTTTTAAAAGCAATGGAGCAGGATAAAATAACATCTCAAGGAATCCTTTTAAATAGATATTTTCCCTCTCCACTTATGAAAAAAATGTTTTTAAACACACAAATACAGAGATGCATAAAAAGCATTTATTTTCACAAACCTTCTAGATCTAATGATATCTTTTTTTCTCATGAAGATCGCTCTTTTTTATTAGATTTAGATAAATTTGCTATATCTGTTTTTTGGGTCGATGAGTCTTCAAAAAATATTTTAAAATATGTTGTAAGGCCTGATAAAGATGTAGGAATGTTTGTTCCTTTAAAAAAGATTGACACCTTTAGAAAAGCTTGTTTTTTTGGAATATATGGTTCTAATATCTTAAAAAACTCATTTGAAAAAGAATTAAAATTATTAATGCAAAAATTACTAGAATTAAAAAAAAATGTAGAGCACCCTTTTTTTAATAAAAACATACCTATAGCTCTAGTTACAGGAGGAGGACCAGGAGTTATGGAGATTGGAAATAAAATAGCAAAAGAGTTAAATATTTTATCTTGCGCAAATATAGTAAATTTTAAAAATAAAAAAAATTCTGTACTTAATGAACAAAAAATAAATCCTTTTATAGATGCTAAAATGACATATAGACTTGATAGATTAGTAGAAAGACAAGCAGAATTTCATTTAGATTTTCCAATATGTTTACCAGGCGGTAGCGGAACAGATTTTGAATATATCTTAGAAGAATTAAGAAGAAAAGTAGGAGCTGTAAAATCTACGCCTATCCTATTATTAGGGGAGGTCAATTATTGGAAAGAAAAAATCTCTTCTCGTTTTAATTGTAATCTAAAAACAGGTACTATTAAAGGTTCTGAATGGATAAGCAACTGCTTTTATTGCATTCAAAATGCTGAACAAGGAATAAAAATATATAAAGATTTCTTCTCAAAAACTCTTCCCATAGGAAAAAATGGACCTATTTATAAAGATGGATTTTATTTTCAAAATCCATAAGAAAAACCGATAGTCCCATAAGAAGTCCTATCTTTAAAAAACTGCCCTTCTAAAGAGTATCCATGATGATATGTTGCAATAATTCTAATCTTTCTTCCAACGCCTTGTAATTTACTCCACTCATATCCAAATAAAAAAGTACTATCTAAATTCCAATGAAAAACTTGCCAATTTCTAAAATATGCTGCTGCTATAAAATTACCATAAAGTTTATGGTAATAGATCTTTTTTCCTCCCATTCTAACTTCTAAACCATATTCAACATATATTCTTTCCATATTAAAACTTTTATCACTATGTAAAATAACTCCAGGACCTCCATATAACCTTAAAAAATCTGTAGCTTGATAAGAAGTAAAAAAATCTGCAGCTTCGAAACTAGGATTAACTCTTTTATAGCCGGGATGATTAACTAAAAATTCATCTCCTAAATGTGATGATTGATGATATCCTCTAAATCTAAAAGACCATTTATTTATAGCATATGTCACAGGAAATCCTACATAAAAATCCGTATTTACTAAAGCTGTTCCACCATTAATATTAGGTTTTTTAACATCCACATCAAAAACTGACCATATCCCTGCTTCTATTCCTACCTGCAAATCTCCATGCAAACGCCCAACATCTAACCATCTAAAAATAGGAAAATCATCTCCTAAAGAAACATATATCACATTTTTTGATATGACCTTATCACCTCCTCTATATCCTATCCCATAAACAACACCTCTAGGATTAGCAATCATTGGTTGATAAAGCAATGTTAATTGAGGGAACCATATTCCTTTTAATCTAGGTCTATTAACATATTTCTCTCGTTCCTTTATAATATCTGGAGGAACTCCATTTAAAATTTTAACCTCTTTTACTCCGGGAACATCTTTTACAAAAGAGGAGATGCTTTTTGATAAAAGTTCATTTTTAGGCATATTTGCAAGCCATACAATACCATCATGAACTAAAACAACAACCTTATATTCATAAAAATGCATGTCTAATAAAGCTTGAATATATCCCTCAAAATAAGTATCTGTAGCTCCTTCTATAGATTCTTCAGGAATATTATCAGATCTAGTAAGTCCACTAATGGGTTCTTCGGATTCAACATTAAAAAATAATAAGAAAAAACACAAAAATAGAACTTTTCTCAAAGCCATCCTCCCTGAATAATAACCTATATAACGTAAAAATTTATAATTCAACCATTTTTTATATAAAAAATATTGATTTTATTTAAAAATTTTAGATAACATAAAAAATACTTTTGGGGCAATAGCTCAGTTGGTTAGAGCAGCGGACTCATAATCCGTTGGTCGGGGGTTCAAGTCCCTCTTGCCCCACATTTTTAAACTGTTTATATCCTAAAAGATAGGATGTAAAAAACAATATGACTGGAAAAGGTTTAAGGGCAAATTAGTTGAAATGGCGCAAATATGGCGCACTAAAAAACAAATTTAACCGATTTGAGGAACCATCCAACCTTCCATCGCTATGTTTTTTACTTAACAAAAAGGTTGGACATGGCATCTATATATAAAAGAAAACTTAAAAAAGGACATTCTTGGCGTGTATTAATACATGTAAAGGGATATCCTAAAATCTATAAAGATTTTGAACGCAAAGAAGAAGCTGAAGATTGGGCTAAAGAAACAGAAATGACAATCAAACGAGGTCGTTTCAAGTTTAATCTGCATAATAAGCTTCATACTTTAGAAGAGCTCATTGAAAGATTTTTAAATGATGGAAAAATAGAACATCATAAATCTGCAAAAGACACAAAAAGACATTTAGATTTTTGGAAAGAAAAATTTGGCAAATTTGCTCTTGTACATATTACCTCAGAAAAAATAGGGAAAGAGCGACAACTTCTATTAGATAATAATATCACCAAAGGAACCAAAATATTTAAACGCTCTCCTGCTACGATAAATCGATATATAAGCAGCTTATCAGCTATTTTTAGCTATGCAAAAAAATTAAAATGGATAGATGAGAATCCCTGCTTCGCTCTTTCTAAATTAAAGGAATCTAAAAGCAGAGACAGAATTCTTACCAATAAAGAAATTACTCATTTACTTGATGCATGCAAAGAAAGTTCAAATTCATACCTTTATTGTATTGTTTTAATAGCTTTAACTACAGGAGCAAGAAAAGGCGAAATTTTATCTTTAAAATGGTCTGATATAGATTTTAATAATCAAATAGCATTTTTAAGACATACAAAAAATGGCCATCCAAGAACAATTCCTCTGGTAAATGAAATAATAAAAGAACTAAAAAAAATATTCGAAAACAAGAAACCTAATAAAGAGCTCATATTTGCCAGTAAAACATCCTTTGGCAAAATAGATATTAAAAAATCTTGGGCAAGGGCTCTTAAAAAAGCAAATATCATAAGGATTTGTTTTTCACTCATGTAGGCATCAATTTTCAACTATGGCTGCTATGCAAGGAGCTTCGATATTAGAACTTCAAACAGCAACTGGCCACAGAAATATTGGAGCTTTAAAAGGATATGTTCATTTAGAATCCAACATCACAAAAAAATTTAGTGAAAACATTTCAAAACAAATTTTAGGAGGGAAAGATGACACATAAAGGAATTCTTTGGAATGTATTATTCCAAAATATGACAGAAGAAGAGCTTTATAAAAGCTACTTTAATCAAAATTTTTGGAGTTTAGATCAATTTTCAGCATTAATATCAGGCCTCTCTCCAGAAAAATTAGATAAACTTATGAAATCCAAAAGAAAAATTCCAGTCAAAGAGAAAAATAAATTTTTCAAAGCTTTAAATATACAAAAAAAATTTCTAAAAAATGTTCAAGATAAAAAAATCACATATTTTCAATATATAGAAAAAGATATAGTGATGTCTTCTTGGAAATTCATAAAGTGGGCAGCAGAAAATAAAATTCCTATTATTGTTAAATTTTTTAAATGTTTACCACTCTATCTTATGGAGCTTTTAATCGAATTTCAACCTATGAATACTGCGCTTAGACTTATGCAGGTTCATAGACAAGAATATCATAGGGCTCTTTATTTAAAACATGCCGAAGAATTAACTCTTAATAATCCTATGACAAACGAACAAATATTCCAGCATCCCAAAATGCAAAATGTAATGAGATATATTAGAGATCTAGGAAAGAATTATAGAAAAAGCACTGTAGTAAAATCTTGGCTACCTAAACTTTTTCCTAATCGAGAAAAAGGGCGCCCAAAAAAGGCCAAAAATTAGCCAAAAAAAATGCAGTGTCAAGAATTATCTCAAAAAAATTGCATTTTTTTTAAAAAAAGTAGATAAAATACAGCTTTTAAAATTCAGTCAAAAACACCCTCAAAATACCTTCAAAGCATAAATATTTAACAAACAAAATTAATCTAAATATTTCTTAATTTATTTTTTTAACATTTTTTTCAGAAAAAAAAATGCAGTCCTTACTCCTTAGCAAAAAAATGCCCCTATATTTCGGTTGTATTTCAAAACTAACCAAATAAGGAGGAGTGAAATGCATAATTATTATGAGTACTGGAAACTCAAACAAATAGAAGAAAGTTCCAGATACCCTTTTACTAAGGGGCAATTAGACTATTTTATGCTTAACAGGCATAAAAACGGATTATCAAAAGCGATTCGTAAAATAGGCAAAAGACTATATGTACGAATGGATTTCTTTGATAAATGGATCGAATCACAAACATCTAAAAAAAAGGAGCTACACAATGCATTACTATAAACACAAATTAAATGCTTTTTCAATTAAAAGTAACATTGATCCATATGCTTTTTATCTTTTAGAACAGAATTTAAGTAGCTATGGAAATAAGTCTATTAATTGGGTTGTTGCTGGTTTATGTCCTTTTCATGATGATAAAAGACCAGGCTCTTTTAAAATAAATGTAGAAACAGGAGCTTTTAAATGTTGGTCCTGTGGAGCATTAGGTAGAGATGTTATTGATTTTATTAAAAAACGAGACAATCTGAGTTTTTTAGAAGCATTAGAAAAGCTCTCTAACAATTGGAGGGTTTTATAATGGGTATGGATCAATTATTAGATATTAGGGATTTCCAGCTAGGATATATAAATCATTGGATTTATGTAGACAATGGAAATCCTGTTATGATTATCGCAAGATACAATCAAGGTAACAAAAAAACATATCGTCAATTTTGTTTACAGGATAGTGAATGGGTAGAGGGGATGCCACCATCTCCCTATCCTCTTTATGGATTAGATTCACTTAAAAACAATTCTTCTAAAACTATTTTTATTGTAGAAGGAGAAAAATGCGCAAGCGTTTTACATCAACTAAAATGGCCTGCCGTTTCAAATGTTTTAGGAGCTTCTAATGTAACCAAATCTAATTGGCTCCCATTAAGATATTATACTGATTTTATCATTTTACGCGATAATGATACATCTGGTATTGCTTTTACAAAAGCTGTATCAGCTGAACTTTTGCGTATAAATCCTAATGCAAAAATTTTTGCAGTCAATCTAACTCCAAATATTTCAGGAGGAGATTTAGTAGATTGGCTGACAAATACTCTACTATTGGGACAAGAATGGGATGGCTTTTCATATTTGGATAAAAATCTAATTCCAAATATACAAAAAGCCTTGGAGAAGGAAATAGATGACAATAAAATAAATGTAGAAGAATGTCCTCAGGTTGCTTTTAAAAAAATAGAAGCTCTATTTGAAGGGCCACCAAAGCCTTTTAATAAAGAATTTTCTTCTGTCCCTGACTTTCCATTAGAAGTTTTTCCAAAAGATGTCCAAGAATTTATTTCATTAACATCTAAGCAATTTTCACAAACACCTGATTTTGCAGGAACAACTTTTATTGCTTCAATAGGAGGTCTGATAGGAAGATCTATACATTTGCAAATGCAAGAAGGTAATCCTTGGAAAGAAACAGCCAATTGTTGGGCTATGTTAGTAGGGCAACCTTCTGCAAAAAAAAGTCCTATCATGCGAAGGATCTTTAGTTTGTTTAAACCCTTAGAAAAAAAAGCTGGAATCGAATTTATTGCAGCAAAAAAAGAGTATAAACAAATAAAAGATATGACAGGAGAGGACTTTGAAGGACCAATACCGATAAGAAAAAGGTATATCACCGATGATATTACCACACCAAAACTAAGAGAATTAATGGCAGGAAACCCCAAGGGTATCATTTTACGTAATGATGAGCTCAAAGGGCAACTCAAACGCTTAGAAAAAGTTGGTAATGAAGGAGATCGATCTTTTATGATGAGTTGTTGGTCTGGATTAGAGGAATATTCAGAAGATAGGATGTGTCGTGAATCTTTATTAAATATTCCACTTTGCCTTACTTGGATAGGTTGCATCCCACCTACAGCTCTTTTATCGTATTTAAGAGAAGCTATTAGCCAAGGGAACAATGCTGATGGATTTATGCAAAGATTTCAACTTATTTGCTTTCCTGATCATAAAAAACCTTTTACAATCACAAAAGAAGTTATTTCTTCTACTCTTAAATTAAAAATAGAAGATATTTTTAATAAAATAGACGAAGGAAGTAAGGACAATCGTGATTTGTATTTTAGTAATGAAACTCAAATCTTGTTTAATGAATGGCTAGAAGCACACGAAAATAATACTAGATTTGGCAAACATCCCACACATTGGGAAAGTCATCTAGGAAAACAATCCAAGCCTTTAGCTGTTTTAATTATAGTAATACATTGTCTGCAAGAAATATTGGAAGGAGATTGCAAAGATGAAGTTAATGAAGAAACCTTCAAAAAAGCTTTGCAACTTCTGAAATATTATGAATCTCATGCAGAAAGATGTTATAACAGTATTTCTGGAGGTTCATCCAACGATGCTGAAACTATATTAAATCTTATTAAACAAAAACGCTTACCTAGTAGGTTTAAAGCCCATGATATTTATCATCAAGGCCTAGGAGGGCTCCTCATGCTCGCATAGGGTTCGGGAAGCTTTAAATTTACTACAGGATTATGAATGTATTATTCGTGAAAAGATTTCCTCAAATATAGGGAGATCTCATGAATATTGGATTCTAAATCCACGAGCTTTTGAGAAAAACAACTGATAAATTCTGCCCTCATTATCCGCTTTAATTACTTTTTGTGGATAATGGGGGTATTTATAATAAAAAAAACTTCAAAAAGATATTTGTGAATTACAAAGATTTAGTAGCATGAAGTTGCATTTTTGATCAAATATCTTGCAAATTTTATCCAATAAAAATAAGATTCTATAAATTTAAATTGGAAGTCCTATGGTAAAACTTTTAAAAAAATCAAAGCTTTTTGTCTTTTTTTTAATTTTTACTAATGTATCTTCTCTTCTTATAGCATCAACTCCATATCCATCAGATAGTCAATCTCAATCTTATTTTGCAGGTAATGGGAATATTATGAAGCAACTTTATAATGAAGATGGTCTTCTTGTATATGATTTAGTTATTAGGCTTATTGAAGAATTAGAAAATGGTCTATTAGAAGATGTAGCTACAGAACAAGATTTGTATGAAATAAGTTATTTTTTAGCTTTTTTAGCAAGAAGCGGAACACTTCCAAATGCAACAGAAGAAGAAAAGGCTGAATTAGAAAAAGATATTCAAGAACTTTTAAGTCCATATGAAGATGATGATATGTTTGAAAATTCATCTTATGAAGCTGGGGATTACCAAATTATACCGGCTGTTTGTTATGGAGGGCATGATATTATTCTTTGTAAGAATTGGTTTAAAAAAAAGTTCAAAAAAATAAAGAGGGGTTGTAAAAAAGCATGTAAATTTATAAAGAAAAATAAAAAAGCTTTTATAATTGGATCTGCTGTAGTTGTCGGTGCTGGAGCAGTAGTAGCTACAGTTGCTATAGCAAAATCTAATGCATCATCTGAAGCTGCAGCTCCTGAGTCTTTCACTTCAAAATCAAAGAAAGAAGAAAACCCAGCCTCTGATCCTACCTTACCTCAAGAAAATGCTAATAGCAATTCTCAAGATCCTACTTTATATCAATCTTTTAATGATCAAATTTCTGAATATAAAGATACTATTGTTGAAAATAATCTTCATATTTCAGATCCAAAAGATCAAAATTATATTAAAACAAACAATGAAAGAATTATCGGATCTACTTTAGCACATAATTCTATTGAAAATATTCCAAAATATACTCCATTAGAAACACATGAGAAGATAATAAATCGAGGACATGGAAAAGTAGATGATGTTTTTGCAACCAATCAAGCATCATTATACATGGATAAAAATGATAGCTCTAATCAGAATTTTCAAGAAAACTTTTTTCGTTCTCAAGGAGAACAAGCCTTAAATAACGAGCATTATGCCAAAGCAATAGATAATTTTGAAAAAGCAATTACAAATAATCCAAACAATCACAATATTTATTTAGATAGAGCTTATGCCTTTTTGCAAGATGGACAGTTTGAACATTCTTTAAATGATTATCAAGTTTATACAAGGCAAGATCAAGCTAATATAAAATCTACAACTTTTGTAGACTGCTTTGATTTTAGTGTGGGAGCAACAACTGGTATGGCTAAAGGCGCTGTTGAATCTGGAAAACAGCTAATTTCATTTGCAGCTAATGCAATAACTCATCCTGTTGATACAGGACGTGGACTATATGTTGCCTTTTCTAATATTGCAAAAATTGCTTATTCTCAAGAATGGAAAGAGTTAAGCCAAACGTTAGCTCCAGAAGTTTGTGAGTTAATCAATACATGGGAATCTTTATCCCCTAAAGAAAAAGGTGAGAGATCAGGATATATAGTCGGTAAATATGGAGCTGATATTCTTATACCAGGAGCTACAGCAAAAGCAATCTCGAAAGGGGTAAAAGGTGCTAAAGAACTTGCAATACTTGCTAAGAATTTAAAAAGAACTGAAAGAGTCGTAGTTCTAGAAGCTCTAGCTGGCACTGGAGGATCGAGTGCATTTAAAGAAATAGTTTATTCTAATAGAGTTTTCAAAAATGCAGCATCTACAGGGAAAATTATAAAGAGCTTTAATATTAAAGAGTTAGCCAAAGCTGGCAAGATTTTTGATAGAGGAGGGTTAACAAAAGCAGGAAGAGCTCTAAATGATCCCAAAAAAATTATTATTCCTGATGGAAATATTGGTTTTGAAATTTATTTACCAAATGGGATAGGTGCATATTTTAAAAAAGATGGAACATTAAGAGGTTTTGTTGAATGGAAAAAGAAATAAATTTTAATAAATATTTTAAAATTAGACTTTGTAGTGATTTAGATTACGAAGGAATGGTTGTAGATATTGTCTATAAAAATGCTACACTAGCAACTTTGAATCAAGATAAAGGAATAAAAAATATCGAAATTAAACTATACCCACCACAAATGGACAAGTATTGGGAATTTTCATATAAAAAATTTGTTGAGATTCTAGAAGAAGCAAAAAAAACACTTTTAGAAATTAATGAAGAAAAAAATGAGTAAATTTAAAATTACAGTAGGCAGTTTACCAAATAAAAATAATTTAGTAGCAGATATTATTTATGAAAACATTCAAGTTGCAGAAATTTCAAATGAAAATGAAGAATTAATAATCCAAATATATTGTTATAAAGATAAAGATTGCTGGGAATTCTCATTAGTCGACCCTGAAATAATTGAATTTTTTGATAAAAATTCTTAATTTTTTTCATTTTTGTTTTTAAAAAAATAAAAAAAAGTCTAAAAGTTAATTTCAAATA
>Ga0111177_133_pt1 | contig 15285 bp, 16 predicted proteins | sample DeeMarSWOR324_28_FD_80230 | JGI IMG/M metagenome (GOLD analysis project Ga0111177, IMG submission 80230) | Chlamydiae bacterium SM23_39
ACCATTTGAGCAAGACATTTAATTCTAGCCTTGTTCCAATTTAGGTATTTGTTTAATATGTTTGATAACTCATTAATGTGTTTCATGATGACTCCTTTTTTTTTTGTAATATAAGAGATATCATTGCATATTAATGAGTTGTTGTATTCAAATTATTTTTTGTCCTGTACAAAGGGTTTAAAATATAAGTTATTGAATAGCTATTCTTTCGTCTTTTTTATCAATTATCACTTTTCTCCTATCATACTGATTTTCACATAGGTAAAATTTTTTAATTTTTAAAAAAATTTTTAATTTTACTAAATAAAGAAAATGTTATATAATATTTAGAGGAATTAATTATGGTAATTAAATATAATCCAACTTTTAACTCTGTAATTTTATTAAATGAAAATTTAGAATTAGAAAGCACACAATGTTCAAAATTTTTATATTTTATAAAAGAGAACAGTAAAAATCCTCAATTTAAATCTTCTAAAAAGGAAGAAATTATTGAAATTAAAAAGGATAAAAAATATGAGTAGTGTAACATTTTCAAAAAGTCTAAAGAAAAACTAGAAGAATTCCTTCGTAATCAAAGCATTATTTCAGCACCTGCAACATATGTAATAGATGCTCATTTTGATTACAAAATAAACAGATATCAAAAATATGTAGATAAAGAAAAATTTAAGCATTTACGTCTACTAGATTTTCGTGTTTCTACAACATTTTATTCAATCATTTCAAAAAATCCAAAAATTTTAAATGATGAGAAAAATACAAAAAAAATAAATGAGTTAGTAGATGAGTGGTTAATTATTTACAAAATCATATGGAAAAGTTTTAAAGAAAATCACCCTGAAGAATTTAAAGACCATTTAGACGGAGCAAAAATGATGGGTGGAATAAATCCATTAAAAACCTTTGAAGAAATAAAAACTACAAAAAATCTAAAAACAAAATGTGATCCAGATGATTATAAGTCTTATAAAGAACAATTAAAAAAAGAGGGATATAATGAAAAGCAAATAGGAGAAATAATTGGTATGAAAAAAAGAAAAGAATACGTTACAGGGAGATTAGAGAAAAAAGAATCAATAGAAAATAAAATTAGTTATATTAATTCCTATATAGATTCCGAGGAAAGACAAAAAATTCGAAAAATCTTTTTCGAGGTTGCACAAAAGTACAAATTATTTGATATAAAAAATACAAAATTCGATTATAAAAAAATAATCCAATTTTTAAAAAAACATAGTACCGATCGGAATCGCAATTTCAGCTATTAGTACACTTGCAGGTTTTTTTTTTTACAATGATTCTAATAATACTAATGATGAAGATGAAATATTTTTGTTTTAGCTTTAAATAAAAAATTTTTTCATTAAAAATTTTTAGATAATAACCTATTTAATTAAAGAAATCAACAGCAACTGTTACGACAACAACACCTACAGAAAGAAATCATTAAAATAGCTGCTGGCAAAGCAAGTATAATTCTAATAAAAATTTTATTAATATGATATCTAGAAGACAAAAAAGATACTTGCTTTGTAATTGCGGGAACAAATGTTAATCCATATGCAATTATAAAAACTATTCCTACTGCAATTATGTTTGTAATTATTAAACAAAGATAGGTACAACAAAAACCGATACATCTTATATCATTAGTAGTAACACCAACATCACAGCCTCCCATCATGTTTTCTGCTTTTACTGTAATTGGAACTTCATCATTAAGTAAACTTCCTTCAATACTCATTACGCCATATTACCATAATCTTTTAAAAAGATACAAAAAAATTTCTTATTATTAAAATACAAACTACCAAATATCCACTCCCCCCTCTTCTCTTCCAATTATTACCTTAGGATTTACATCGCAAAACAATCCAGTCTCAACAACTCCTACAATACCTTTTATCTTATCATGTATTTTTTTAGGATTATCCAATAATTTATTTAAAAAAATATCTAATATAAAATTCCCATTTTCAGTAATAAAATTATTCTTTTTACATACTCTCCAAATTCCCTTAAATCTTTCTTTTTTTAACTTTTCAAAAACAAATTTAGCTCCAAAAGGGATAATTTCAACAGGCAATTTTTTTCTTCCCAACTTATCTACTAGTTTAGTTTCATCAACTATAATAATAACTTTTTTTGAAAACTCTATTAAAATTTTCTCTTTAAAAAGAGCCCCTCCTCCTCCTTTGATCATATTTTTATCTTTATCTATCTCATCAGCTCCATCTACAACTATATCTATCTTTTTAACATTTTTTATATCTAAAAGCTTTATCCCTCCTTTTTTTGCTAAGTAAGAAGATTTTTTAGAGCTAGAAACACATCTAACATCTAATCCCTCTTTTTTTCTCTTAATCAAATATTTTATAAAAAAAGATACTGTAGAGCCAGAGCCTAATCCTAAAATAGATCTATTTTTTATTAATTTAACAGCAGCTTTAGCTGCTAACTTTTTCATATCATCCATTTTTTTTTACCTTTTTTAAATAATACTTCAATCCATTTTCTAATTTCTACAACAAAAAAAGTAATAATCGAAACAATTAAAGGATATTTCCAATCCGCTAAACTCATATGATGAGTATAAAACCATTTTCCTCCTAAATAAACAGCAAAAAGCTGCAAAACTATTCCAATAGATATAGAAAAAAATATGTAAGGATTAATAGTTATGCTTTTTTTTATATTTTTAAAAAAAGGTTCTTTTTCCTTTTGAGACTGTATTCCATTTAACCATTGAGATACCGCCATCGATGAAAAAATAATTGTAACTGACATCTCATAAGAATATATCTTTAAAAGATATCTAAAAAATTCAAAAGATATAAATCCCATAATCAGTCCATAAAACCCAACTCTATATATCTGATTTAAATCAAAAAACTGTTTCCTTGGTTTCCTAGGAAATCTTTTCATAACATCACCTTCCCCTTTTGCAAAAGGAAAGGCTTTATCTTGGACTCCATCTGTTACTATATTTATCCAAAGTATCTGAATAGGTGTTAAAGGAAGAGGAAACCCTGAAAAAATAGCTAAAGAGATAAACACAATCTCTTGAAGAGAAGATGATAAAAGGTAATAGATAACTTTTCTAATATTATCAGCTATAACCCTCCCATTCTTTATCGCACTTATAATAACTTTTAAATTATTATCTGTGATAATCATCTTAGATACACTCTTAGCAGCTTCTGTCCCACCACCCATCGCAATAGATAGATCTGCTATCTTTAATGCAGGAACATCATTAACTCCATCTCCACTTACAACTACTATCTCTTTATTTTGTTGAAAATTTTTAACAATTCTATACTTATGCTCTGGAAGTATTCTTGCTAATACAGTAGTCTTTTTTAATTCAAAAAAAAGATCTTGATCTGATAATTTATCTATTTGCTCTCCTGTTAAAACTTTATCTCCTTCTTTATATATTCCCACCTCTTTTGCAACAGTCTTAGCAGTAAGAGGATGATCTCCTGTTATCATTATAACTCTGATTTTTGCTTTTTTAGCATTAAAAACCGCTGATTTCACACTTTCCTTAGGAGGATCTAAAAATCCAATAATACCTACAATATCTATGCTTCCTCTTTCTATCTTTTGATCTTTAAAATCTCCAACACCAAAAGCTATAACTCTAAGACCTTCTAAACTCATCTCTTCCATATTTTTTTCTAATTGAAAAAAATCTTTTTGATTTCCTGCTAATTTTTTTAACTCTTCAAAAGCTCCTTTAACAAAAACCTTTTTATTTCCATCTAAAATATGGGCTGTAGCCATCAATCTAGTTTTAGGATCAAATGCTAACCCCCAAATTTTAGGATATTTTTTTAAAAATATATCCTCACTTTTTTTCCATTGCCAAAGAGCTTGATCTATCGGATCTTTTTTGCTTTCAATACAAAGATGAGCTGTTAATTCTAATCTATCCTTATCGATAAAAAAAACTTTTTTTACCTTTAATTTCCCCTCAGTAATAGTCCCCGTTTTATCTGAAGCTACTACAGTTGCACTACCTAACGTCTCTACAGAAAAAAGTTGTCTTACTAGAGTCTTTTTTTTACTAAGAGCTATTGCACCTATAACCATAACTACAGTTACAACTATAGGTAACCCTTCAGGTACTGCTGATACTAATTCTGCTATTAAAATATATGAAACATCTACTATATCTCTTTTTTGAAAATATCCATATGCTCCTACTAATATGAATAAGATAATTAAAAAAGCAGAATAATATTTTGCAAAAAACTTTATAGCTTGAGAAAGAGGACTATCAGGAGCAGGTTCTTTTGCTTTTTCCACTATCGTTGCTAAATAGGTATTTTTACCTGTGTTTACAACAATAGCTTCTCCCGAACCTCTAATAACATGAGTTCCAGAAAAAACCATATTTTTTTGAAAAAAAATGGAAGTATTTTTTTTTAAAACAACTCTATGATCTTTTTCTATAGGAATAGATTCTCCAGTTAAAAGAGATTCATCTACGCAAAGATTATTACCACTACTTAATCTTAAATCAGCGCTTATAGCGCTACCCTCTTCTAATATTACAATATCTCCTGGAACAATTTCAGATGAAGGCAAAAAAACACCTTCCCCATCTCTAACAACATACATCTTACTTTCTGTAAGTTTTTCTAAAGATTTAATAGAAACTTCAGCTTTAACTTCCTGCCAGAATCCAATAAAACTATTTATCAAAATCAAAGAAAAAATAACAATACAATCTACCCATTTGCCAGAGAAAAGAGCTATTAAAGATGCAACCAATAAAATATATACTAATATGTTAGCAAACTGTCTAAAAAATATATTTATATAACTTATTTTTTTTTCTTTAAAAATATTTGGACCAAATATTTTTTCTCTTTTTTTTGCTTCCATGGTGGAGAGTCCTTTTTCAGAAGTTTTTAAACTCTCCATAATCTCTTTAATAGACTTACTATGAGAATCTTTTAAAATATGCATTATCCTTTTTTTTTCATAATGCAAATCTGTATTTATTAAAAATAAAATTTTTCAATACTTTATATTAAATTGCCTTTTTGCAAGTTTTAAAATAGTCTTAACAGCTGTATCAGCATCTGCTCCCATAGCTTCTACTTTTATCTTTGCTCCTCTTCCTGCTGCTAACATTAAAATTCCTAAAAGAGATTTTCCATTCACTACAAAATTTCTATATCTAAGTTTTATTTTTGAATTAAAGGAAGCTGCGCATTTAACGAGTTCAGTAGAAGGCCTAGTATGCAGCCCTTTGCTATTAATAACCTTAAAAAAACCTTCTCTTTTTTTTTCTTTCATTATTATTTTTTAATAATTGCAAGCAACTCATTAATCTGTTGATCAAAATATTTGATCAACTCCTTAATAATAACAGGATCTTTTAAATCAACATTTGCTCTCCTTAATATCTCAAGAGGGTAGTCGCTTCCTCCTGATTGTAAAAATTTCAAATATTTTTCGCAATATTTATTATTATTCTTAGCTAAATTAAACATAAAAATAGCAGCACTTATCCCTGTAGCATATTGATAAACATAAAAATTATAATAAAAATGGGGTATTCTAGCCCATTCAATAGATATATTCTCATCTAAAACAAGCTCTTCTCCATAATATTCCTTATATAAACTTTTATACAGTTCTTTTAAAACAGAAGGAGTCAATGGAATACCTTTTTCAACCATTTGATGGATTTTTAGTTCAAATTCTGCAAACAAAGTTTGTCTAAAAAAAGTAGCATGTAAAGCATCTATTTTACTATTTAATATAAAAATTTTTTCTTCTTTTATTTTTGCTTTTCTTATTAAAAAGTCAAACATCAATTGTTCATTAAATGTCGAAGCTATCTCTGCCAGAAATATAGGATAAGAAGAGTTATGATAAGATTGCTTTTTATTACTAAAATATGAATGCATGCTATGCCCAGCTTCATGAGCTAATGTTAAAAGATCATTAATTCCACCATGAAAATTCATTAAAATATATGGCATGCTATCATAACATCCACTAGAATATGCTCCTGATCTCTTTCTTTTTGTTTCATAAAAATCCACCCATCCACTATTTAATCCATCTTTTAAAACTTTTTTATATTCATCACCTAAAAAGGAAACGGATTGCATCACCTTTTTTTTAGCTTCATCGATATTTATTCTTTTTTTAGAGTATTCTATTATTGGTGCATACAAATCAAAAGGATAAATTTTTTTTAATTTCAGAAGTTTTTTCTTCATCTTCACAAATTTATGCAAAACAGAAATATTACTTTTAACTTCTTTTATTAAATTATTATAAACAGCAACATCTATTTTATGTGGATAAAGGGAAGCTTCTAAACAACTTTTAAATCCCTTTATTTTACAAAGGAAAACATTATTCCTTATATGTCCTTGAATCAATTCACAAAGTGTATTTTCAAAATCCAAAAATTTTCTATGGAGGGTCTCAAAAGCAGATTTTCTAAGTTTTCTATCTCTAGATCTTAAAAAATTTATATACTTGCCATGGGTAAGCTCATAAAAATTACCCTCTTTATCTTGTATTTTCCCAAAAATAATATCAGCATCATTAAAAGAAGAAAAAACTTTATATGGAGTCTTAAATGTTTTTAAAACACTAGCTAACAACTTTTCTTCTTTAAAAGACAGAGTATATGGTTTCATTCTTAAAAGTTTTAGTAGATAAAATTTATATTTTTTTAAAAGAGGACTTTTAACATATTTTACAAACCTTTTTTTATCTATCTGCAATATCTCCGGCTTTATCCAAGAAGTTTTTTCATCAAAATCACTTATATGATCCATAATAATATTATAAGCTTTTTTAGCTTCATCATTACCCAAATCTTCATCTAAAAAAAGATGAGCATATGTAAACAATTTTTCTAAGGATCTAATAGACTTAAAATATCCTTTTAAAGTCTTAAATAAATAATTTTCAGATTTTTTCAATTTATTTTTATAACGATTAATATTTAAATAATAATCATCCTTTTTTAATCTCTCCAAATCTAAATACCATTTTTCTAAGGATGAATACATATGATTGATATTCCAACAAAATTTTAAATCTAACTCTTTCCTAGACAACATCTTCTCCTCTTCCTCTTCAAAAATATTTTTACCTTCAAAAAAAGACCAAAGATTATCTATATCTAAAAAAAACTCTTTATCACAAAAATAGTTTTCTGAAAATCCAAATATATTAAAAAAAACAAATAGTATACAATATAAAAAATTCATCTCTTTTTACATATATCAAATAAATAATTTAATTATGAACTCAATTGCTAAAAATATTGAAAAAAAACTTGAAATGATTTATATTTTTTAATACCATGTTTAAAAAAAATGGAGGTTATAAAAAATATGACAGTAAAAACTAATGTTAAAATTAAACCTCTTTTAGATCGTGTAGTTGCAAAAAGACTCGAATCAGAAGAGACTCTAAAAGGGGGAATAATCATTCCAGATACAGCAAAACAAAAACAAGAAACTGCAAGAGTTATAGCAATCGGACCTGGGAAAAAAACTGAATCTGGAAAAATTATAGAGATCCCTGTAAAAATAGGAGATCTTATATTAATAGATAAATATTCTGGTCAAGAAGTTACCTTCGATGATGAAGAATATATTATTATTAAATCTGATGATATTATAGCCACAATAGAAGAAAAAAATAGGAGTTAAATATGCCAGCAAAAAATATTAAATATAAAGAAGATGCTCGTCAAAAAATTTTAAAAGGTGTGCAGCAATTAGCATCTGCAGTAAAAGTCACGCTTGGTCCTATGGGACGAAATGTTGTATTAGATAAATCCTATGGATCACCCTATATAACTAAAGATGGGGTAACAGTAGCAAAAGAGATAGAACTAGAAGATAAACATGAAAATATGGGAGCTCAGATGGTTAAAGAAGTTGCCAACAAAACTTCTGAGACTGCAGGAGATGGAACAACAACAGCAACAGTATTAGCAGAAGCTATATATACAGAAGGTCTTCGTAATGTTACCGCAGGATCTAATCCTATGGCAATAAAAAAAGGTATAGAACTATCTGTAGGCGCTATAATAAATTCATTAAAAACACAGAGTAAACCAATAAAAAATTCTAAGGAAATAGAACAAGTAGCAACAATTTCAGCTAATGGAGATAAAGAAATAGGAAAAATAATAGCAGAAGCTATAGATAAAGTAGGAAAAGATGGAGTTATAACAGTAGAAGAAGGAAAAGGACTAGAGACCACATTAGATGTTGTGGAGGGTATGACATTCGATAGAGGATATTTATCTTCGTACTTTGTAACAAATCCTGACAAACTTCAAGCAGTATTAGAAGATACATATATTTTAATATATGATAAAAAAATCTCTTCAATGAAAGAATTTCTTCCTATACTTCAAACAGTAGCTGAATCAGGAAAACCTCTTCTTATAATAGCAGAAGATGTTGAAGGAGATGCTTTAGCGACTCTTGTAGTAAATAGAATACGTGCAGGTCTTAAAGTTGCAGCTGTAAAAGCTCCTGGATTTGGAGATAGAAGAAAAGAAATGTTAGAAGATATAGCCATTCTTACAGGTGGTCAATTTATCTCTGAGGAATTAGGAATAAAATTAGAAAATGCAACAATAGAAAATCTAGGAATAGCTTCTAAAATTATAATCGATAAAGAAAATACTACAATAATTGAAGGAAAAGGAGATAAAAAAGATATTAAAAATAGAATAGCTTTAATTAAAAAACAAATATCTGAATGTACTTCTGATTATGACAGAGAAAAACTTCAAGAAAGATTAGCTAAATTAGCTGGAGGCGTAGGAGTTATAAAAGTAGGAGCAGCAACAGAAATAGAATTAAAAGAAAAAAAAGATAGAGTTGATGATGCACAAAATGCAACAAAAGCAGCTGTTGAAGAAGGGATCCTTCCAGGAGGAGGCACTGCATTGCTTCGTTGTATAGATGATCTAAATAAATTAATCAATTCTCTCTCTTCTGATGAAAAAATAGGTGCTCAAATTATGAAAAAAGCTATCACTTATCCTCTACGTCAAATATCTCAAAATGGAGGACAAGAAGGATCTATAATCGTACAAAAAGTATTCGAAATGAACAAAGAAGAGGGATATGATGTTCTAACAAACTCTTTTGGTAATATGTTTGAAAAGGGAATAGTAGATCCAACAAAAGTAGTTAGATGTAGTATAGAAGCAGCTGCATCGATAGCAGGACTTTTACTTACAACAGAAGCAATAATAACAGATGAAGAAGAAGAAAAAACACAACAACCGGTGATGCCAAGTCCTCAAATGCCTTATTAATTATAATTTTGGAGGAGGAGAACTTTCTTCTTCTCCAAAAATTTTAAAAATATCTAAAAACTGCCCTTTATAAATACTCTTTATAAAATCAAAAACTTTAGCTTTTTTAAATATAATTGCTATCAACTCTTTTATTGGGAAACCCTCTTTGCTACTAACATCTTTAAATTCTATATTTTCAAGAGTAATCTTTTTTTCTCCTCCTACTACTCCCATCTTTTGAATATCTACAAAAAGATTATTCATTCTAATCAATTTAACTAAGACCTCTTTTTTTTCTTTTTTCTCTTTTTTCCTTGAATCTTTCATTATTTCAGTCCAATTATTACTACTACATAAAGGATTTTTGCATTCTATATTTAAAAAATTATCAAGCATCTCAATTCTATCAATAATAGCAGGAGTTTTTTTTAATTTATCCCAACCGTAAAAAACTTCTATTTTTTTAGATGAAAATGCTACTTTTTGATTATGACCTTTAGGATTTCTAATTCTAAAGTTTTCTATTTTGATATGAGACTTTGAAAAACTAATATTTTGAATAGAAATTGGAAGATTTAATTTTTTAGATAAATACAAAGAAATTATAGGTGTTTTCATATACCAAAGACTAAAAATACCTATAATAATTAAAATAAAAATAACCTTTTTCATTTTTTTTTATTCTCCTTAAAATTTTTTACCCAATGCCCCTCTTCATCTTTATGATATGACTTCTTTACAGCACTCCAAGCTATTTTAAATGCAATCTCTTCTGAATATTTTTCAAAAGCATTATTAAATGCTTTTAAAAATATAATCTGCGCTTTCTTAGGTAAATGAGATTTTATTGGTTTAGGAAGATCTGAAATATCATTATAAGGCATCTTTTACCTCTTAAGTTCACAAAGAGCAAGTCCTCCTTTGGAAGTCTCTTTGTATTTTAAACATATATCTCTTCCTGTCTTTAACATAACATCTATTACTTGATCAAATGAAATTTTTTGTTTTTTTATATCATAGTTAGAAGCTAAGACATATGCATTATAAGAAATATTAGAAGCAATAGCATTTCTTTCAATACATGGAATCTGAACATAACCTTTAATAGGATCACAGGTAAGACCTAGGAGATGTTCCAAAGCAATTTCAGCAGCACACTCTATAACATCTACATCATACCCATAAACTTGTGATAAAAAAGCTGCTCCCATAGAAGTAGCTATACCTATTTCACCTTGACATCCTACCTCCGCTCCAGAGATAGAAGCATTACGTTTTGCAATAAAAGCAATCATAGCAGCTGTTATAAGACCTTTTATTAATTGTTCTTCTTTTATTTCAAAATCATTTTTTAAAAGATAAACTAATGCTGGGATAACTCCAGCAGCTCCTGAGGTAGGAGCTGTAACAACAATATCTCCAGCTGCGTTTTCTTCCGAAGCAGCTAACGCATATGCACTTAAAGAAATAAATACTTTAGAAAAAACATTCTTTTTTTCATCTCTTTTTTTATATAAAACATTTGCTTTTCTATGAAGTTTTATAGGCCCAGGCAAAACACCTTTTTTATTTAATCCTCTATCAACAGCATCTATCATAACATTTAATATATTAGACAATTTATAAAAAATATCCTTTTTAGAAAGTTTAGATATAGCCATCTCATTCTCAATAAGCATATCTATTAAATCCATATTTTTTTCTTTTAAAATCTTTTTAAGTGAGTTCATATTACGATAAGGATATCGAGGAGTTATGATATTTTTCTTTGGCTCTCCTTTATATTCAATAAATCCTCCTCCAACAGAATAATACTCTCTTTCCAAAATAACCTTTTCTCTATTTTTTAATTGTAAAATCATAGTATTGACATATGGAAAGAGATGGTGTATCTCACCAAAATCAAAAGAACTATAATCCAAAGGAATATTAGTACCGTTAATATCAATATTATAAAAAGATTTCTTATCTTTAAAAATTTTTAAAAATTCCGATATCTTACAATCAGCAGGCTGCCATCCCATAAGTCCTGAAACTACAGCTCTTTCTATTCCATGCCCTTTACCAGTTGCTGATAGAGATCCATATAATAATATCTTAAAATGGGTAGCTTTATTTACTTTTTTTTGGGTAAGTTTTAATAAAAGATTTCTAAAATGAAAAGCTGCTTTCATAGGACCAATAGTATGAGAGCTAGAAGGACCTGGTCCTATTTTTATAAACATCAAAAAAAGATGTAGAAATTGGATCCATATAACCTCAAAAAAGAAAAAGTATATCACAAAATTATTATATTTAAAACTTTTTCCAATGATTATTAAAATAGAATTTTTTTTATACGATTAAAATAAAACCAACAAAATTTTATCTTATTTTTCCTTTTTTAAAAATCTTTTATATCTTCTTTTTTTCTGTTTTTTCTTTTTTTCAAATAATTTTTCTTTTTTTGTTTGCAAATGCAAAATTTTCTTTTCATATAGATCACATAACATCTTTCTAGCAAAATATCTATTTATCTCTCTTTCTCTCTCTTTTTGACATTTTATCTCTAATCCTGTTGGAATATGTTTAATATAAACAGCAGAATGAGACTTTTGAATTTTTTGTCCCCCTCTTCCCGATGAAAGAATAAATTTTTCTATAAGATCTTTCTCAAAGATATTTAAAGATCTCATTCTTTCTTTTAATTCTTTTTTCTTTTTTTCACCAACAAACATCTTTTATTTTAAAACATGTAAATCTTCTTCTAATATCTTTTGCAGTTCATCTTCATGCGTTATCTCATCTTTTAAAATCTCTAAAACCATTTGAAATGTTATCTCATCTTTCCCTCTTGTAAAGTCTAATAATTTTTTATAAACATCTATAGCACATCGTTCCCCTTCTATATTTTGTTTTAAAAGACTTTTAACATCAAAATTTTCTGGTATTAAATATTCACAATTTGATTCTTCATACCATTTTTTAGGTTCCAATATTGGCACACCTTTTAATTCTAATATTCTTTTAACTATCATACCTGCATGTTTCAATTCTTCTTCTGCATGCTCTTTAAATTCTAAAGAAACATGATTGCTCATCATTCCAACAACAATCTTAGAACCTATCCAATACTGATAATAAGCAAGCCATTCATCTGACAAGGCTTTATTTAAAAGTCTTAATAATTCATCTACTTTTAAAGAAACAATTTCTTTTGCTTTTGTGCCCATAAAAAACCTCCTTAAGATTTCCAAAGACCATGTATATTACAATATTCTCTTGCATACACCTCTTTTCCTTCAATTTTAAAAATTGCTTCAGGTTTTTGACCAGGATTTAAAAATTCTCTATAAGATTTTCCATCAACTATAAGTTCTATCCATTCTATATAATGTTTTTTTTCCATGGGATGAGGTATAGATCCCACTTTCACTTTATATCCATAATCTATTTTTTCTAAAAGAGGAACATGTTTTTCCTTATCCGCATCTACAGTGTTTTCTTCTGAAAGAGTCATATCTTGTCCACAGCAAACCAATATTCCCTCTCCTTCTGTCAACACTTCTACAATATTTCCACAAATATCACATTTATATATCTCTAGTTGTTTAGTCATAAAACTCTCCTTTTTTTCATTTTTATCATTTAAAATATTTTTTTACTATTTATAAAATCTCTTTTGAAAACATAAAAAAAACTAAATCTTTTATAGACATATATTTGGTGGAATTTAATCAACTCAATAAAATAACATTCTAGAAAATTAGATTTTATACCCTAGAAGCCCTTTAATTTGTTTTTCTGTTAATTCCTTGATCTCCTTAATAACTTTTTTATCATTCTCTATTATTTTTACTTTTCCATTTCTAAAAATCTCAAAAGGTGGGTATGAATATTTTCTTTTTAATTGCTTCTCTTCTAATTGCTTCTCTTCTAACAGAAATTCAAAAAAAATTGATCGTTTTATTAATAAAAAAACCAAATAATTATCAATATCTTCGATTAAAAAATCTTTTAATTGAATTTTTTTATATTGATTATTCTCATCTATTTTCCCTTTATATTTCTCTTTCCAGCTTTCAAACTCTTTTTTAGTCATATTAATTGCATTTAAATATTCTTCAATAGATTCTTCTTCCTTTTCTTTTTTTAAGATTTTAAAAAGTATTATTTCTTTTTTAAATTCAATATAATTTTTTATAGAAATATTGCTTAAGAAAATACTATTTAGTACAGCTTTTCCAGCACATTCTAAAGTAAAAACCTTCAAATGTCTCTCATCTTTTGATTTCTTACTTTCTATTTTTCTTTTCAATATAGCATAATTCAAAGGTTTTCCAAAATTATAATATTGAGTATCCATAATAGGTTGAAAACAGAATGCTAACATACACTCTCCATAAAAAAGTCTTTCACATGAACCATACATTTTTCTACCATTTTTAGGAGAAATCAATGCATAAAACAAACTTATCTCAGAAAAAATATAAAAAATAGGAGCAAATAATATTCTACTTACATCAACAAGCCATCCTTTTGCTCTTTCTTTTGTGGATATATCTCCTTCAGCAACTTTCCAAAAAGGATAAAAAGTTATAACCCTAAAAAATCTATAAACTATATTCATCAAACCAATTACAATATGCGTATACCACCCAATTGCCAATAATCCTAAAGCTTTGCAACGAATAACATGATCACTATCATCGTTTTGATAAAATCTACCTGTTGTCAAATCTTCAATTCGTCTATTGTTATCTTCCTGTATTTTCCAATTATTAAAAGGATAAAAATCTTTAACCATAATATCTCCAGCGATATCTTTACAAGAACCGCTTTCTCTATTCTTTATTTTACGATCATAAACTCTTGAAGAAAAAGCTCCTCCGATACCAATAAAACAACATCCTACACCTATTATAGAAGAGCTAGATAAACCTATGACCTTAGAAAGCGTACTAGCATTTATTATAAACTTTCCCTCCTCTTCTAAAATATAGGTAATAATTTTAGGATATTTAAAAATCATAATTCCAGATATAACAGATGCTGCTACCAAAAAAATACCTGTCGAAAGAGTAAAAAATACTATATAAGAGATTATATTTAATTTATTTAATTGAGAATAATATTTATAATCTCTTTTTTCAAAATTTCTTATTTCAGAATCATTTATGTATTCAAAAATAGGATTTAGTTCAGTAATTTTCTGCATAATTTTATAAAATATTATAACAATTAAAAGATATATTTACACCTTTAAAATTTTTATTTGTTCTGTTTTTTTCAAAATATTTTTATAACGCGAGTTTCAGCCTTTAACAAGCTAATAATTCTTGTTTTTTTAATTTTAAATAAAAAGGGTTTTTTTGGTAATTTTTTTGAAATAAAAAAAAGATGCTTTTATGCAAAAAAAAAATTTACTTGCTGAATATTTCTAAGAACCGAGCTTTATACTAGTCTTTAAAAGACCCGTATAAAACATAGACCTAATCAATAAAACACCCCCCTATTTTATAGACTTAAAATAAAAAATACTTTTAATTAAAAATTAAAAGAAGGAACATTTTTTACGGGAAGTACAGGTAAAGTCTGACCCCCTGCGTTAGTTCGATTTCTTTTATTTTCCAAGTCTATCACATTAATAAATTCAATAATAGTAGCTAAATCACTTTTAAAGTGTCTACTTTTATTGAATCACATCACTTCACACTTTGTGGCGTACTCAAATCAAGTTGTGGCTAGAACAAATAAAGTCCCAAACTCACCTTCTTTGAGTATATATAATTCATCTAAAGTATATATCTCTCCTAACCATTTAGGTAATTTTTGATCCAGTCCTAATGCGATATGTAATTCTTTTAAAAATCTAAAATTCTTAACCCATCTTTGTCACTTAAGCATAAAAAACCTTTAAAAATCGCCATATAATTTATCATAACTTTTTGATAATTAGCGGAAGTTTTTTGAAAAGCGAGCAAAAT
>Ga0111177_131_pt1 | contig 14480 bp, 11 predicted proteins | sample DeeMarSWOR324_28_FD_80230 | JGI IMG/M metagenome (GOLD analysis project Ga0111177, IMG submission 80230) | Chlamydiae bacterium SM23_39
TTTAAGTCTGCTGTTTTTTGAAAAAATCGTGTATACTAAGAAAGCATACGATATAAGAAGATAAATTTATTATAGCGGGTTAATAAAAACTTAAAAAAATAAAATATATCTTAATTATTACATTTAAGATTTTTTAATTGTAATTTTCTTAGGTTTATATTCAGAAGCTTTAGGAAATACAATCTTCATTATACCATTTTCATAAGTAGCTTCAGGTTCTTTTGATTTATCGATAGGTCCTGGAAGAATTACCTTATAATAAAAAGAGCTAGATGCTTTTCTATAATATTTTTTACTTTTATCCTCTTCTTTTTTTTCTCCTTTAATCCTTAAGATATCATTGTCTAAAGTTATTTCAATCTCATCTAATTTCATTCCTGGTAGAGCAGCTTCTACATAAAAATTTTTTTCATCTTCACTTATTGAAAGACCTGATGGTTCTTTCTCTAATTCCCATTCTTCTTCATCTAAAAAAAATGGAAATCTAAAAGGAAATAATTTTGAAAGTTTTTTCATTTTTTCCCTCCCTATTATTTTTTATTCTTTTTTTGATTTACTGTCAAGTTTTGAGCATATTAATGTTGTACTTGGAATATTTGTATATTGAACTTTTTTATCTTTGGGAATGGGAGATTTTTTTATTACTTGATATAAGGAGTATATTACTAGTAGTAAAGCCATTGTTGATAGATAGATAAATAATCCCTTTCCTCCAAAAAAATTTATGCTATAAGATGCGATAATAGGACCTATTATGGCTCCAATGCTATATATTAAAACCAATCCTGCTGTAGCAGATACTAAATCTTTTTGTTCTATAACATCGCTAGCATGGCTTAAACTTAAAGGATATATTGTAAATGAAAACCCTCCAAAAGTAGCAAATAATAGTAATATTGGTAGAAATGAATATACTGAATTTAAAACATTTAAAAATGCAATAACGAGAAGAGCAAAACTTATAAATATTATTACTTTTCTTCTATCAATATGATCTGAAAGTTGTCCCAATGGGAATTGAAAGATAAGTCCACTGAATATTGTTATCCCGATGACTTGAGATATTTGAGGGATGGAGAGTCCTAGTTTTTCTGCGTAAACAGGAAAAAGTCCATATACAGGACCTGAAATAAAACCAGCAAATGCGCAAGCGATGACTCCTAAAGGGGTGATTTTAATCAACTTAGATATATTTAAATAAGAGGGCTCTTTTATAATAGGAGCAGATATTTTTGTAATACATACTGGTATGATAGATAGTGCACTTAGGATCATTATTACGACAAAAGGCATTATACTAGTAGGGTTTGAGATATTTAAAAAAAACTGTGCTATTCCTTGAGAAGCATAGTAAGAAGTCATATAGATAGCAAATATTTTTCCTTTATTATCTTGAGCAGATATTCCAAGTAACCAACTTTCTATATTAATGAATAATCCTGCAATAAAAAATCCTACTAAAAAACGAATTACTATCCATGTCCAAGCTAGTTGAAGGTTAGCTTGTATCATGGGAAGTATTGATAAAATAGCAGCAAAAGCTGCATATGCACGAATATGACCAACTCTTTCTATTAATTTGCTGCTTTTTAAAGATCCTACAAGTAATCCAGCAAAATATGCTGAGGTAACATATCCTATTAATTTTACTGAGTGTCCCTCTAGATTGAGTCTGATAGAGGTATAAGTTATGAAAAAAGCATTACCCATTATTAAAATGATCATACTTGAGATAGGAGCAATTGCTGAACGGAACATTATATTTAAACCTTCCTCTAATTTTATTTTAATTATTTTAATTAATTATCATAAAGATTTATTTTAAAATATTATTCTTTATTTGATTTAAATATAATTAAATTATAATAATTAAATTAAAGAGATAATATGAAGTTAGCTTTAAAAAAGATATATGAAGAGGGGTTGACAGCAGAAGAAGCTATTATGAATTTAACTACTATTTCTGAAATGGATGTCGATGAGAAGACAGCTGTTGGAATTTTAAAAGATAAAAAAATAACTACGAGAGAAGAAGATTTTTCATATAAAGAGATTGAGTGGCTTTATCCAGAAGATCCAATAGATTTTGTGGAACATATAAAACCATCATATCGCACACTTTTAAAATATTTGGAAGAAATCTGTAAAGATCCTAAAACTGATTGGAAGGATATTTCTTTTAAAGAAGGAATTAAATCAGTGATGCTTATTGCATTAGAAGCTACCTTTAAATTAAAAGAATTTTTTCATCTTTTTAATAAAGAAATAGAATTTCAAAAAAGCGAGGAATTCAATAAATTAAGAGAATTTTATATTAAAAATATCTTACCACATTTTCCAGAGGGATTAGAAGGGGATTATGATTGGGAAAAGGGATGGGTGCAAGATGAAGAGGTAAGGGGTTTAGATTTAGATAAAAGCGGAATAAATAATTTAGAAAGTATTTTTAGAGATCAACATTATGAATTATTTCAGTTAAGAGATGAAAATGATAAACCTCTTATATCTTTCGATTTAACAAAAAATATTAAACTTTTTTTTGGATATGATGAAGCTTTTTTAAAAAAAGAGGATTTTTCTTTAAAGATAAGGGATTTTAATGATAAAGATATGCAGGTAGTTGCTTGTCAAATTCTTAATATATTAAAAAGTGAATTATTAAAATTTTATCAGATGAAATTTAATTTAAAAAAAAATAAATTAGCAGCTTCTATAAGTAAAGCTGTAATTGCTTTAATGTTAGCATCTAATTATAAGAATCTTTCATTATATAAGAAAGAAAAAAAATCTTGCATTTCCTATTTTAGAGATTTCCAACTTTTTTTAAGAGAAGGTTATAACACTGATGAGTATGTTGAATCATTTGAATATAAAGGGAAAAAACCATTTTTAATAGATTTATTGCATAAAATATCTTTTTCATTTTTTAATAGAATATCAGGAGTTAAAGAAGAGATAACAGGATATATACATAAATTAATGAATTATCAGAAAGAAGATGAGACATTATGGAATGAAATTTTAAGAAGAGATGATAATTTAAAACAGACTTTAAAAAAATATCCTAATGGACCATTGAAAAAAATTATAGAGGTTTTAGAAGAAGATATTGTAGGATTTGATCCTATATTGCAAGGTAATATTCCTACCAAATTGTATGATATAGATAATAAAATTGATGTTTTGCATCTTCCCTCTCCTACAAGGCAAGAAAATTTATTAAAAGCAGTTGTATTGGAAGAGTTTAAAGGATTTTTAAGTGTTCTTGAAGGGAAACATATTATTTTTAATTTTCAAGATAAGAATTCATTGATAGATCATGCTAGAGTGGAAGCTTTAGAAAATATTGAGAATAGAGCAGAATTTAAATCTAAAATAGATATTGTATCTATAGATAAAAATTCAGATTTTTATTATCAAAATAAAATCTTTGAAAAGGAAAGCTCTTTTTTAAATTTTGAAAAAGAATTTAAGAAAAGAATTTTAGAGGAAAAATATTTTTCTTTTCCTAAAGAGATTTTAATAGAAAATATAGTAAAAGATATAGATCAAATTCATAAAATTTTATTTTTTTCTAAAAAAGATCTTTCTAGGCAAGAAAGAATGGATTTCATAGAGATTTTTTATCATTTTTTGATTTTAAAAATTATAATAAAGATAAATCCTAAAAGCATTAGTTTTAGCTCTAAAGATGGATTAGATGTTTCTTCCTGTCAAAATGGCTCTTTTTATGCTTTTATGAAAATGTTAAAAGGGGAAAAAATTGATAAAGAGTTACTTTTTTGGCTTTTATATTCATCACCTTTGTTGATAAGAGAAAGGGGAGTAGATTCAGAAGCTGTCGATAGGATATGTTCTTTTTTAGCTTTTTTAGATAGCAAAAAAGATAAGATAAAAAATATTTTTATCGATTTTTCATTGTAAATCAGTTTTAACTATTATCAGCTCTTATTAATTGTAAAGCAAGTTCAGATATTTTAGAAATCTCATTTAAAATTCTGGATAAATCTTCTGCATTACTTCTTAAAGCAAATTCTTCTATTGAACGTTTCCCAGTGTATAAAGAGATAGCTGCATCATTGTTTGTATTTAAAATTTCTGGGAAATTTTTTGTAGAAGAACATATCATTTTTATGATTTTTTTAATAGTTTCATTTGGTATTACAAAATTTAATATAGGTAAAAATCCAGTAACACTACCTAGAGTATAATTTGTTTGTTTTTTTCTAGTTTGAGAAGCGATCTCTTCATAGTAATGAGTAATTTTATTTTTTGTTTCTTTAACTTCTTTTTTTAATTGCTCAAGAAATTGTTCTTGTTCTGCAACATGGTTAGTTGTGGCATCTAAAATTAATCTTGATATTCTACCCATCTTAATTACTCCTTATTTTTAAACATACTAGAAACAACTTCTCCTATTCTTTGATTTTGGGAAAAAAGAGTTTTTAAATCTTCTTGCGTATTATTTAACACAAAGCTAAGATGAAATTGTTTTTTTTCTATAAATAAAATTTTTTGTTCATAATTTTGTACATCTGCTTTCATAACATTATGAGCGGCATTGGATACAGATTTTGATATTAAAAGAAGAGTTTCTCCCACTTCTTTTATTTTAGATATATTTCCAAAGATTGTTACAGTAGTAGGATTTATAATTAGAGCTGCTGAAGAGAGAGCAAGTGAAGAGAGAGTTCCTGCAGCTTCTATACCACCATTTATATATTTTTGATATTTTGTATTTTTTGTTATTAAAGAAGTTATTTTTTCTAAAGCTTTAGTATCTTTTAAAAGACTATTTATAAATCCAATAGATCCACCTGCTATAGCACATGCACCTAATATTGGATTTGTAGGTAGTATAGTCCCTCCTATTACTATAGAAAAAGAATATCCAACATAGTGCGTTATTTTATCGATGGTATTTACCCAATCTTTTATTTGTTCTTTTTTTATTTTTTCTTTTTCTAAATTTATTTTTTCAATAACAAACTGTTTTTGACCTGCAGATATTTGTGAAATATCTGCATAAAATGCATCAAACTCTTGTTCAGTTATATCATGAATTCTTTCTGAAGAATTTATTATCTGAATATAAATATTTGTCATAGTTATCTGGATATTTGTTTTTCTGTAAAATGCTCATGCTCTTGAATCATTTGTCTACCTATAGTTGCTAAAGAAGCTCTTTCTGACATCTCGTTATGTATTTTTCTAAATTCCATCTCTGATAATAGATTTAAATGGCTTAAATGATGATCGATCTCTTCTTTTGAAGAGACATGTAAACCCTTTTCTTCTAAATAGGATAATATTTTTTTGTCTTCTTCTGATAGTTTTTCTCTATTAAAATTTTTATCTACTTTAGATCTTAACTTTAAAAGTAGATTTTTTTGATGAGAATATTCATCTATTTTTTTAAGCTCTGAAATTACTCCATTGCCCATTTGTTCAATTTTTGCGGCACAAAGTACTACACTTGCAAGCTTTGGATTTAAATGGTTTTTTGGGGGTTCTACTTTTTTAGGTTCAACATTATCTAATCGAACTTCCATCTTATACTCCTTTAATTAAAATTATAGTATAAAAAATAAGGATAAATAGTTTCCAGTATTTTTATTTTTTTCTAATAAGTCATTTATAATTAATGAATTAGAAATTTTTACTCCACTTTATCGTTGCTTTATTTTGCTCCTCTTCCTGAATTGTTTCTAATTCTAAGGCAAAACCTAATCCTAGATCTATTGAAATGCTAGCATTTGATGTCCCCTCTTCTGTTCCTTGAGAATAGGATACTAAAACACCCTTTGTTACGTATTTTCCTATTTGTATTGATACTTTATCTGGATCTTCTAAATCATTGGTGGAAGGTGAAACAACTGCAACTCTATCTATTCCTAAAGTCTTTTGTTTCCCTTCTATTTCGGATTCTTTATATAAAGAATCTAAGGTGGATGTTATTTGTAATGCTTGTGTTGCTGAGATAGATGATAACTCTTCTCCAAACATTATAAGAGATACGATAGAACTTAATGGAAGAGGAGGAATTGAGCTGAAAGATAGTGTCAGTTCATTTATCTTTCCTTTTAAAGAAGCTATTAGTAAAACACCTTTTTGAACTGTTTCTGCTTTGATAGATAGATATGGTTTAATATCTGGTTTTCCTTCAAATATTAAAATTCCCTCTTTAAGTTTAAAAGATCTTCCGGAAAATAAGAAATCACCTTTTATTAACTCTAGTTTTCCATCTATTAATGGGTTTTGGGAAGATCCTATAACTTTTCCCTTTCCTTTTAATTGAGCAGTTAGACCTCTTCCCTTTATAAATATTAAATCGGTTGTAGAGAGAGTTAGGTCTAGATTTAAAATAAATAATTTTTTTATTTTTTTTATCGTTTTTGGAGGTTTATTTATAAAATGGATATCTAGTTTTGGAGGTTGATAGGGTAATTTTTCAGGGATTGTTATATTACCTTTATTTATCAATAAATTACCAATTGCTAAAGCCTGGTTTTTGTCTCCTTGGATTTCTATGTTTCCTGTAGAGTTAGCTTTTATTGTTTCATTTTGTAAAATATATATATCTTTTAATTCAAAATTTAATAAAAAAGGTATATTTTTTTTAACAAGTATTTCACCAGTAGCTGATATTGTCCCTCCATTTATTCCTTTTCCATTTAATGAAGATAAGATAATTTTATCTTTTTGAAAGATAAAATTAGCCGATAAATCATTTAGAGAAAGATTAGATATATAATTTTCATATGTTCCATTTTTAATTTCTAAAAAACCATTGATTTTTAACTTTTCTAAAGTATTGGAAATAGAAAAATTAGATCTTATATCACCTGTTAAATCATGGTTTTTTAAATCTATCAAATTTAAAAATTTTTCAGCTTTTCCTTCTAAAGAGCTGTTTATATTCAAAGGTAGATTTTTGATTATATTTAGTTGAAAGGGAAAAAATTGGAGGATAATAGGAATTTTTCCATCTATATCTAAAAATTTTTTATCGTTTTGAAAAAATTTTCCATCTATCGATAATTCTTTTTTTTCTAAAGAAGCATATATTTGACCATTTATTTTAGAATTTTTTAAAGAAAGATCTATTTTCCCAACATCATCTTTTAGAAAAATGTTGGAAGAAACTGTTCCAGGGAAGAGATAATTTGTTGGTAACTTTGGAAAGAGTAGATCTAAAGGAAAATTATTAGTTGTAATAGAGATATTATTTTTTTCTTTTGTGATCTCTATATCTGTTTTTAAGTAAAAGTTTTCTCCTTCTAAATTTAGATTTTTTAATATAAGGAGATTTTTGGAAAATAAAAATTCTGTATTTTCGTCTTTTATCTTTTGTTTTTTTATTAATAATTCTGTATCTTCCATCTCTACTTTTAGTTTTTTTGAAAAATAGTTCCAATAGCCAGAAGATTTTATATTTAAAGAGGAATTTAAAGAAAATTCGTAAGGATTTTTTAAATTATCGATTATAAATTCTGTTTTTAAAGATAATTTTTTTATATCTAAATATTTATGTTTAGAATTTTCTATATTTGTTAGGAGAAAAAATTTTGGTTTTGTGAAAAGGTTATTTATTGTTAGATCTATCGTTAGTTTATCTCCCTGTAGATAGGTTGAGAAATAATCTTTTAATGAAAGGTTTATTAATAAATTTTGAATATCTTTTTCTTGGGAGAAGATAAGAGAGCTATCCAATATTCCTTCTAAAGAAGAAAAATTTTCTTTAAATCTGTTTTGTAAAATTGTTTTTAAAAATTTTAGATTTTTAAATTTTGATTTAAATGTTCCTTTTAAAAATTTGTTTATTTCTATATCCCCCATTCCTTCGAAAGAAGAAGAGGAAATAGAGATATTTTTTAATGATAGGGGAGTTAAAATATTCCAGATGAAATCAGAACTGATTTTCAAGTTCTCTTCTAAAAGAAAAGCTGTTGTTAAGATATTTCCTGATAGAATTTTTTCTTTTAGATTATCTTTTAAAGAGATTATGGTTTTATGATTTTTTATTTTTATATCTCTTATTTTAAAATTTTTTATATTTGAAGAAAAAATTATATTTTCATCTATTTTTTTTAGTTTTGCTTTAAAAATTCCATTTATAGGAATTTTTAATAAAGGATTAAATATATTTATATTTTTTGATTTTATATTTAAATTTATTGATTGGATTTTAAAATCTTTTATATCAAAATTTCCAAAAATATTTATAAAATTATTTTTTATTTGAAAATCATAAAAATTAAAATCTAATTTATTAGATAATTTTAAAGAGAAATTTGTATTAAATTTTTTTTGAAAATATTTTTTTAATTTTTTAGATGAGAGATAACCTGAACTAGTTAATAATAGAGTTTTTTCTTCTTTTGAAAATATGAAATTTTTAAGCTCTTCAAAGGAAGGTGCTGATTTGATTTCTAAATATATTGAATTTGAATAAAAATTATCCAAACTCATTTTTATAATAGAATAAGTTGTGTTATCTTTTTGAGATCCTTTAAAAAAAATATTTACATAGGAAGTTTCTAATTTTTTTTCAGTTATTTTTAGATCTAAAAAAATATTTTTTAGATCTTTTTTTAAATCTATCTTACCTTTTATTGAAAAAATTTGAGAATCAAAATATATGTTTTTTAAATTTAATTTATTTACGGAGATGCTTATAGGAAGTGTAAAACTTTGTTTATTGTTTTCTCTTTTTTCTATCTCTATTTCTTCCATGTTTAGATAGGGAAAAGAGAGTTTTTTTATAAGAAGAGCAAATATATTTACTGTAAATTCGCCCTTTTCTATTTTCAAAGTTTTTTCTATTTTTAGATTTGTAAATCTGCATTTTAAAGGAAATGATATTTCTAAAGATCCTATCTCTATCGGTAGGTTTTTTTCTTTTATATATTTTAAAATCGAAGATTTTACCTTTTCTTGAAAATAGGTTGTTTGAAAGATAAAAATAGTTGTCCCTAAAATTAAAAATAAAAAAATTGAAATAGTTAAAAATAGTTTTTTCATCAAAATGTTTGTCCTATACTTATATAAAAACGATATTTTGGATCATCTTTTTTATACCTATCTAATGGGAAGGCTATATCTAATCTTAGTGGACCAAAAAAGGTAAAATAACGCAAGCCTATTCCATAAGATTTTCTCCATTTTCCCTCAAAAGTGGGAAATTCTTTAAGTCTAATATTTCCTAAATCTAAAAAAGGTACTATGCCTATTGTGTTGGATAGTCTAAATCTAGGTTCTAGAGTTATGTATATAGAACTTTTCCCTCCTATTATCTCTCCATTTTTATTTCTAGGACTTACCGTTTTATAACGGTATCCTCTTAAATCATCATCAGAACCTCCTAGGAAAAGTTTGGTCATAGGTATTTTGTAAACATCAGAACCTATTATTGAACCAAATTGCATTCTAATAGCGAAAACTAATCTCTCTGTGATGTTGGGATAATATAAGGAGATGGATATTCTTTGTTTTGTAAATCCCCCCTTTTTATGAGAGGTGTTTATAAATGGTGTTATACTATAAATTATATCATATCCTTTTGTTGGATTTAAAAAGTGGTTTGCATTGTTATATCTTAATACAAAAGGAAAGCCTACAAGATAAAATTTTCCATTATTTGCACTATGTATTACATTTATATATTCTGTTCTAAGTCCATAAGAATAGTTAAATTTTTTAAATGTCTTATCATATATTTTACTATCACCACCATATGTAAAAGCTAAATAAGCTCTGATTTTTTCTCTTATTGCATAAGCTTGAACTATTAGATCTTGATCAAATTTTAAAAAATCAGGTTTTTTATATGAAGCTATGCCTGTATAAGCTTTTTTAGATATGTCTGCTTGCATATTTAAAATCTCTCCCATTCTTCGTATATTTCTATGGGTCCATCCAAATAAGGCTCCATATTCATCAACAGTAGCATAACTTACTCCTAAACACAGGGTTTTATGTTTTGCTTCTGTTACCCTTATTTTTATGGGAAGAAGGTTTTCTTCATCTAGATTTTTGCTATGGGTTATTGCAACGGATGTGAATAGATTGGTGTTTAAAAGACGTTTTTCTGTTTCAGATATTTTTTTTTCTGAATATATTTCTCCCTCTTTCCATGAGATTTTTTTATATATATATCTTGGGTAAATATTTTTCAGTCCAGTTATTGTTATAGAACCAAAATGGCAAAGAGGACCTTTATCTATTTCTACAAATACTTCTATTTTTTTTTCAGACATATCTACTTTGATATCATGCTTTTTTATTGAAGCTAAGATGTAGCCATTTTGATTGAGATATTTTAATATTCTATTTTTTGCATCTATTAGATTTTTGGATGTGATATAACTAGGAATTTTTATCTCAATTGTTTTATATGATATATCAGGTTTTTTTTCACCTATTATAGAGATCTCATATGTAGTTAAAAGATATCTTGTCCCTAATTCTATATATATATTTGCTATTAATTTTTTTTCTAATTGGTACATTATCTTACAATCATAATATCCAAAAAAATGTAGTATATCTATTATGTCAGGTATATTTTTTTCTACTCTTATTCTTAAAGCTTTAATAGATTTAGGAGGAGTTTTTTCTAAAAAGGCAGATTCTTTTATTTTTTTTAATATCTCTTTTGAATCTACTCCATGAAATTTTATTTCATATGCAAAAGTTATGTTTAAAATAAAAATAAAAATAAAAAAAAATTTTTTATGCATCTATTTCCTAAAAAAAATATTACAAAAATTAATTACATATCAAATGTTAAAAAATATAATTTTTTTTATTACATAAAAAAGAAAAAATTTATAGAAAAATTATTAAAAAATGAAATTTTATATTATACTTTTTTTATGAATAAACAGTTTTTAATAGATGCTAAGGAAAATATAAATTATAAGATAGTAAGTATAGGAGAGGGAAAAAAGATAAAACTTAGACTTATATCGATGGGTTTATATGTAGGAGTTATTTTAAAAATAATTAAAAATGATAAATTTGGTCCATTGATTTTATCAGTTAAGGGAAGTAGAATAAGCGTTGGAAGAGGATTAGCTATGAAGATAATAGTTGAGAGGGTATGAAGAATATAGTTCTTGTAGGTAATCCTAATTGTGGGAAATCCACTCTTTTTAATAGGCTTACTAAATCAAAACAAAAAATTGGAAATTATCCAGGTGTTACTGTAGAAAAAAAAGAGGGTTTTTTAAAATATAAAAACTCTCTTTTTTCTGTTGTAGACCTTCCAGGAATTTATAGTTTGAGTTCTCATGTAGAAGAAGAGAGAATTGTTAGAAATTATCTTTTAGAAAATAAATGTGATGTTGTTATTAATATAGTGGATCTTTCTAATATTGAAAAAAGTCTTTTTTTAACAACTCAACTTATGGAAATGGGCCTTCCTATTATTTTAGTATGTAATAAAATAGATTTAGCAAAAGCTCATAATATAGAGGTTGATATAGGTAAACTTTCCTCTTATTTGGAAGTAGATATTGTTGAGATTATAGCAAATAAGGGACAGGGTATAGAAGATCTTTTAGATAAAGTTTTTTTAATGTCTCAAACAAAAAATATAGTTAGTGGTACCTATGTTAGATTTTCAAAAGATATAGAAAAAAAAATTAAAAGGTTGGAAGAGCTATTAAAAGAGATAAAACATAGAAGATGGTATGCTATTAAACTATTAGAAGAAGATCAGTATATTCAAAATAAATTGTTATTTGAAGATATTATTAAACAAGATAAAGAATATGAAGAAATAATATCTCATGAAAGACATTATTTTATAAGTTTTCTTGTAAAAGATGTTGTTAAAAGAGAATTAGAAAAAAAAATAACTTTATCAGATAAAATAGATAAAATTTTAATAAATAAATATTTAGGAATTCCTATTTTTTTTATTTTGATGTATTTGGTATTTCAAACTACCTTTTTAGTAGGAGCTTACCCTACTGCTTTATTGAAAATATTTTTTTCAAAAATATATTTTTTGATTTCTAATATTTGGATTTCGGATAGTTTATTTAGATCTTTTCTATTAGATGGAGTTATAACGGGAGTAGGATCTGTTATACTTTTTTTACCTAATATTCTACTTTTATTTTTTTCTCTTTCCTTATTAGAGGAGAGTGGATATATGGCTAGAGCAGCATTTGTAATGGATAGGATAATGCATAAGGTAGGACTTCATGGAAAGAGTTTTATACCTTTACTTATTGGATTTGGATGTACTGTTCCAGCAGTTATGTCTACTCGTATTTTAGAGAACAGAAAAGATAGATTTACTACTATTTTAGCTTTACCTTTTATATGTTGTAGTGCAAAACTTGTCGTTTTTACTCTTATAATACCAGCTTTTTTTTCTCCTATGATGAGTGGGTTAGTTTTATTCTCCTTATATTTTTTTGGAATAGTTTTAGCTATTGTTTTTATAAAAATTTTAAAAAAAACGATTTTTAAAGGAAAAAGTATTCAATTTATTATGGAGATGCCTAATTATCAAATTCCCTCTTTAAAAAATATTTTTTATGATCTTTTTTTTAAAGGATGGCTTTATTTAAAAAAAGCTGGAACTATTATTTTATTAGGATCTTTTATTCTATGGATCTTGACACTCTATCCAAGAGATAAAAAAATAGAAGAAAATTTTAAAAAAGAGATCAAAAAGTTAAAAGTAGAGATGGTAAAAAAGTTAGGAGATAACAGAGAAGCTATTGAAGAATTTAACATTCAAAGTAAAAAGCAAGAGTTTATTAAAAATTATAAAATAGATATAAGCAAAAAAATAAAATCTGATTTTTTTAAAAAAAAGATAATGAAAGAACAAGAGACATATAATAGAAAAGTTGAAAAAATAAAAAAAGAAGAGAGAAAAATAAAGTTGCATAATTCTTACATTGGAAGGATTGGATATATTTTAGAACCTATATTTAGACCTATTGGATTTGATTGGAAGATAGATACTGCTTTAATTGGAGCTCTTTCAGCAAAAGAGATTTTTGTAAGCCAATTAAGCATTATTTTTGCTGCTGAAGATGATGGAGAGGGTGTTTTAAGAGAAAGAATTAAAGAAAGTTATTCTATTCCAGTTGCTTTATCTCTTCTTTTCTTTGTTTTAATAAGCGCTCCGTGTATAGCAACAGTTGCAATGACAAAAAAAGAGACAGGGAAAGTAAGATATGCAGTTTTTCAGTTTATCTTTCTTATTGCTTTTGCTTATTTAATGTCATTTATTGTGTATAGGATAACTATTATCTAGTTATTAATCTCAGTTTTGATTTTTCTAACAAGCCAGTAACATATGTGTAAGATTTATAGAAGAGTTCTTTTTTTGATATGTATATGCCGCTAATCCTGCCAATAAATTTATAAAAAAATTTATAATGCTTCTGTGTCTTGAATGTTCTACTTGAGGAATATTTTTTAATTGATCATTGATAGTTTCATTATAGAATGTTTTCTAAGAAGGATTTTATCAATTAATGAAATAAATTTATTTTTCATATTTGATCTTAATGTTGTAAAAAGTTTAAGGCCTTTTTTGTATAATTTTTTAAAAAGAGAATTAGAAATATATCCTTTATCGGCATATAATTTTTAATTCTATTTCTCGAGACAACATATTATGGTAAAGGGACTTATTTATGTTTGTAAAAATTTTTGTCCTGTACAAAGTCATGAAATACATTAATGAGTTATTGTATTCAAATTATTTTTTGTCCTGTACAAAGATATTTTTGGGCAATTTGTTTATAGCTTACTACCAATTATGTCTGCGATTATGCGTGTGATGTTAATTGCGGTATTCACGGGGTCTTTTATATATTTTTGAGCTATTTTTATGAATAAAGGAAACTCCGAATACTCAATAGTTTTTGGTTTCATCTTAATAATTTGTATTATGGATATGACTGCTATTAAATTATTTAAAGTATTTTTAGGATCAATTTGCGATATCAAATTTTGCGATATCAAATTAGCTATTAATACTTGTTGAGGAAGCTTAAAATCTTTAAGAAGTGATTTTAAGGTAGTATTAGTATTTAGATTTAATATTGATTCTAAGTCTTCAAAATTAAATTTCTTTAATTGTTCTGTCCAAAATTTTTCGTTTTTTGATTCATTGTAATAACATCTACAAGTTTTGGCAAATGCCATTATCTCTTTGAAGTTTAAAAATTTGGATATTTCCCAAAACATTTCTTTCGGTAAAGAATATAGGTTTTTATTGCTACTACTATTTATCATAATTATTATGTTATCATAATTCGATATTTTTAGCAAAATTAATTTATCAGCAATTCCCGGAAAAATTATAAGAAATGAAAAAATATAAATTTTTTATTTTTTAAAAGAAATAGAGATAGTTCTTCCATAATTAAAATTTTTATTTACTATTTTAAGATCTATATTTTTCTCAAAAATCAAGGATATAATTTTGAACATAACTTTGG
>Ga0111177_132_pt1 | contig 14200 bp, 12 predicted proteins | sample DeeMarSWOR324_28_FD_80230 | JGI IMG/M metagenome (GOLD analysis project Ga0111177, IMG submission 80230) | Chlamydiae bacterium SM23_39
TTGTTAAGTTTGTCATATTTTGCTTTTATAGCTTTATCTCTTTCTTTCCATAAATTAGCTTTTGATATTAGATGTGATGCATCTACAAAATTAAAAACCTCATTCATATATCCGTGCGATTTAAGTTGATCTCGTAATATTTGAAATATTTTAGATAATTTAGAAGTTCCTATTCGTTGACGCATTCTAGAAAAAACTGTAAAATTAGGAGTTTTTCCTGTTATTTCAAAATCACAAAACCATTTTGCTGAAGTATTCTCTTGAAGAAATCTCTCTAATTCTCTATCTGATAAATCTTCTAAAAATTGCAATAATAGACACTTGAACAATTTTAATACTCCATAGCCTTTGTAAGGACCCTCTTTTTCTATTTGCTTTAATTCTTTTTCTATAAATTTAAAATTTAACAAATCATTAAACTTTCTATAGGCATGATCTTTTGAAACTAACTCGTCTAAACTTACCATGATTACTTGTGATTTCATAAAAAACTCCTTGATAAAATTAAAATAAATTTTATCAATTTTTATTTTGATAGTCTATTTAAAATGCAACAGTCCCTTTATTGAATTATTTGAAAAAATTTTCTCCAGATTTTTTAGATCTATTTGAGATATTTGTACTAGTTTTTTGGGACTTTCTTTTACAGAAGATATAGATGGTTTATCTTCTATCATTTTTTCTGATACTAGAAAAACAAAAAAATCAAGCCAATTTTGGTCTTCTACTAATTTCTCAAATTTTTCTTTTAAATTTTCATATTTTATCTTTAATGCTTTTGCTAAACCACGTAAAAGATTACGAGATTCATTCAGTAGAAATCCCTGAGGTAAAAAATCGTATTTTGTATTGCTTATATATGTATTCATTTTCGGCTTAATAATAAATTTTTTTATAATACCATTATTAAAAACGTTTTCTATTTTATTTGTATTTTTTTTGAAAATTTCTTGTAGTTCTTTTTTTCTATTTTCATCTGAAAAAATTATTTCAAATACTTTAAAAAGATGTAATCCACCTTCTAATTGGTAAGTCTTTTTATTTCTTTGTTCATTTAAATGAATGCCCTTTTTTATTAATATTGGTAATAATTTTAGAATTTTAAATATATTCAAAATTACTTTTTTTTGTTCATTTACTAAACTTTTAAGTCCCTCATTGAATAAGCTTATAAAATCTTCTTTTTCCTGATCACTACAATGAATTTTTTCATAATATTCGTCTTTTTTAGTCAAAGTAGTCAAAGTTTTCTCATTAGTTTTTACTTTTGAAGAAATATTTTCAGTCATAGTCATAGGAGGATAATAGAAAGGAGAATTTTCTTGATGCTTTTCTTTTAGCTTCAAAGTAATTGGAGTTGAATTATTGGAGGGATTGGGTCTGTCATTAGTAGGGTTTTTAGTAGGGTTTTTCTGATTTAGGGTGTGTATTTTTTGGTTTTGCAATGGCAAGCATTTTTTTGGTAAAAACTTAGCTAAAATAGCAAACAGTTGAGAAATTGGTTGAAATATCTGTTGAACAATGCATTTTATTTTTGATGCAGATTGATTAAAATTTTTGTAAAAATATTCTTTTAATGTTTCCTTGTAAAGTGTATTAACATTTTTAAAATTAAGAAGATTTAATCGTAATGACATAATTCACCAAATATATAATTAATTATAGCTAATTATATAATTATTGTAAATAAAGTTATTAATTATTAAAAAGAATTTAAGGAGTGTAAATTAAAAATTTTACTAACCCTTTCCAGTCTCTATTTTTTATATAAGATTCGATATATTCCCTAGGTATATTTATCTCTTTTGCAAAATCATCTAAATATTTTATTAAATTATTTTTTATATATTCATGCTCTAAATTGGTTGATAACCCTTTAATAAAATTACTCCATTTAAAAAAATCATTATCAATATCTTCCATATAAGGTTTTAATTTTTTATTGGAAAAGATACAGCCTAAAAACTGAAGAGGATGAACATGTTCTAGCTCTTTCCCCAATTTCCTAGCTTCTTTTTGATGATGCATTAAAAGAGATATTTTTCCATGAGAACCTATTAATATTATAAGTTTTTCTATTTTTTCTCTATCTTCTTTATTATTTCCAGGAAGCTCAGCATATGTCTTTTTATCCTTTGTTGGAATTATTTTTATAATAGAAGCTTGTAAAGAAAAATTTGAGGTTAGATAAAATATTGATAAGAAGATTGTTATATAATACGTCATTAAATTATTTTCTTTATATTACTTTTATATCATATAAAGTTTGATTTTTGTAAAGAATTTTAGTTATCTTTAAAAGATGATAGCGTAATTTTATGATTAAAAAAATTTTTATTATATGTATTACTATTTTTTTTGTTTTTTTTGTAGCTAAGGGATGGCATATTTTAACAGGAGGATTTAGAACTAATAAAATATTACCTCCCAAAGATTGTGAGTGTTTTAAAAAAGAAACCCCTGAATCATTAAAAAAAGATTTTTTTAAGATTTTTAATCAAAATTACCATTTTTTGGATAAAGGGTGTCAAGTTTATGTTTTTGAGAGTGAAGATAAAAAATATGTTATTAAGTTTTTAAGGTATCATAAATATCAACCTCCTTTTTGGATTAATTTTTTAGATTTTTTTAAAAGGGGGAAGATTTATAAGAATAATGTTGTTGATTATAAAAAATTTAGGATAAAAACAGCTCATAATAGTTATCTAATGGCTTTTAATGATTGGGGATATAGAACAGCTATTATATATATGCATTTAGGTAGGACAGATCATATAAAAAGAAAATTAAAAGTAAAAGATAGATTAGGTCAATATTGGCATATCGATTTAGATAAGATGCATTATATAGTGCAGAGAAGAGTAGAGAAATTATCTTTTACACTTATGGAATGTGTAAGAGATAAAGATTTAGATAGAGCTAAAATTTTGATAGATGAATATTTTGAAGTTATGAGAGATAGATGTTTGAAAGGAATAAAAAATGTGGATCATAGTGGATATATAAGAAATATGGGGCATATTGATAATTTTATCTTTGAGATCGATGTGGGAGGATATAGAAAAAAAGATATAATAAAAACTAAAAAAGGAATGGAGAAAGAATTTGAACATTTTACTAGGAGATTAAAGAGATGGGCGGAAAAAAGAGCTCCTTTTTTATATGATTATATAGATAATAGGTCAAAAATTGTTTTAGAAAAATCTTTTAAGGATAAGGGATGAAAAAAATTTTTTTTTCTATTTGTTTACTAATCTTTATCGTAGAGAGTAAATATTTTTTAACTTCTGGATTTAATATAAAAAAAATATTTTACAATCCTGATTTTAGAAGGGATTTAGAGATAAATGAGGATTTTTCAAAATATTTACCTATTTTAAATCAGAAATTTTTTTATTTATCGAAGGGAAGGCAATGTTTTGTTTTTGAAAGTGAAGATAAGAAATATGTTTTAAAATTTATAAGGTATCATAAATATAGATATCCCCTTTGGGCTGAGATCTTATCCTATTTGAAAATTCTTTCAAAAAATCAGATCTCTCTTTTAAAAGAAAAAAAAGAGAGATATGAAAGAGCTATGAATAGTTATAAGATAGCTTATGAGGATTTAAAAGATATTACAAAGGTTGTATATATCCATCTAAATCAAACAGATTTTTTGAAAAAAAAAGTTGTTATAAGAGATAGTTTAAAGATAGATCATGAGGTGGAATTAGATAAGGTGGGGTTTATTCTTCAAAAAAAAGAAAATAATTTGAAAGATGTTTTTTTTAAATTTAATGATGAAAATAATAAAAAAATAATAAAATCATTTTTTGGTTCTATTTCTTATATGTTGAGAAAAAATATAACAAACATAGATATTTTAAATTTAATAAGAAATTCAGGATGCGAAAATAATGATTTTGTGATTATAGATGTAGGTAGTTTTTTAAAAAATTCTGATAAAAAAATTTTAAGAAAAACCTTTTTTAAATGTTCTTATGAATTAGAAAAATTTTTAAGAGAAAAAGGAGATAGATATTTACCCTTTTTTGAAGAGGTGAAAAGAAAAGAGATAGTATGGTTAGAAAAATAGGATATATATTTTTTTTAGCTTTTTTATATTTTTTTTCTGAAAGCAGAACCGATGGATTTAGGACTACAAAAATCATTTTTAATTTTAATAATAAAAATTATTCGAATAAAAATTTTGAAGATTATGAAAAAATTTTTTCTCAAAAATTTACCTATTTAGGAAGGGGAAGACAGTTTTTTGTTTTTGAAAGTGAAGATAAAAAATATGTTATTAAATTTATTAATTATAATAATATTTGTCCTATCTATATTTTAAAAAAATTCTCATTTATAAATTTTGTTAAAAAAAGTATTGAGAGAAAAAATAAAAGATATCCCTTAACTTTTGGAAGCATAAAATTAGCATTTAATAGATTAAAAGATGAAGCAGCTATTATTTATATCCATTTGAATGATATGTATAAAATAAAAAAAAAGATTCAAATTATATCTAAATATGGACAACCTTTTAAAATTGATTTAGATAAAACTGTTTTTTTTGTTCAAAAAAAGATAGATCCTATTTATCCTTCTCTTGAAAGATGTTATATGGAAGGTGGAGAAGAATTATTGAAAAAGAGATTAAACAATGTGTTAGATCTATTTATTTTAAGAGCAAAAAAATGTGTTTCAGATGATGATTTAAATGTTGAAACTAATATTGGATTTATAAAGGATAAGGCAAAGATTATAGATATAGGAAAACTTTTTAAAGATGATAAATTAAAAAATAAAAAAAATTTTAAAAAAGAGATCTTAAAATCTACAAAGTTTTTAAGATTGTGGGTTAAAAAAAAATATCCTAGTATCTCTTTTTATTTAGATAAAGAGATAGAAGAGAAAACAAAAAATTTATTTTAAATATTTTAAGAACCAATTTGCAGAAAGAAATGCTACTTTTTCTAAAGCATTGTTTTCTTCAAAAAGATGTCCTGCACCCTCTATAATCTCTATTTTTTTTATACAGCTTAGTTTTTCATATGCTTTTTTGCTTAAATCTATAATAACTTGATCATTTCCTCCAATTATTAAAAGAGTGGGTGCAGATATATTTGGAATATATTTTAAAGACAGATCTACTCTTCCTCCTCGTGAAACGATTGCTTTAACATTTTTTATTTTTGAAGCAGCTATTAAAGCAGCTGAAGCTCCTGTGCTAGAACCAAAATATCCTATTTTTAATTTTTTAATATTTTTTTCTACCCATTTTGTTGCTATTATTAGTCTTTTAGAGAGTAAATCTATATCAAATCTGAATTTATAACTATATTGATCTTTTGCTTCTTCTTTTTCTGTTAATAGATCAAAAAGTAGAGTTGCTATCCCTTTTTTATTAAAAAAATTTGCTACAAATTGATTTCTTTTACTAAAACGGCTTGAACCACTACCATGAGCAAATAGAATTATACCTGCAGCTTTTAAAGGTATTGTTAAAAAGCCTTTTAGTTTTTCTTTATTTAATTTAATTTCAATCTCCATGGATTATTTTTATAACCTCCTCATCTTCTACTTGTCTAAAATCTTCATAAAATTGAGCTATAGCAAAAAAATTTAAAGGAGTATATAAAGAGATAACTTCATTGCATTGAGTTTTTAATTTTTCGATTTGTTCTCTTGGAGCAACGGGTACAGCTATTATTATTTTTTTTGGATGTAATTTTTTTAAATATTTTATTGTTACTTCTATAGTAGCTCCTGTTGCTATTCCATCATCTATCAAGATAATAGTTTTATTATTTATTTTTAAAGGTGGAAGATTTTTTCTATATAATTGCATTCTTCTATTTGATTCTTTTTTTTCTAATTTAATAGCTTCTTGTATATAATTGAGATCTATGTTTAAAGAAGAGATTAATTCTTCATTTAAAATATGTTCGTCTAGACATACAGCTCCTATTGCAAGTTCTTTCTGAAAGGGTGCAGGTATTTTTTTAGGAGATATTATATCTAATGGTAGATTTAGTATATTGGATAGCTCTTTACCAATTATAACACCGCCTCTTGGTAAAGCTAATAAAATTATATTTTTTTTGTTTTTGTACTGAATAAGTTTACGTGCTAATAATATAGCTGCATCAATTCTATCCTTAAATAACATCTTTTTTATTTATTTATTTTAAATAAAATTCTTTGTAAACATTTTTCTAAAAATAGATCAATTGAAAAAAAAAGTTTTTATTTGATATATTTTTAGAATAGATGAGAAAATTTTTAAAAATTTTAATAATTAAAATAAATGAGGTTATCATATTTTTTGGTAGCTATTTTTTGTTACTATTTCCATTTGTATGGAAATGGGAAAGAAATAATAAGAAAGCAATTTTTTTAGTTCATGGATATTTTAATAATAGTAATATATGGGCATTTTTTGGAAATTATTTAAATAAAAAAGGTTTAGGACCAATATATACTGTTAATTTAGGAAGTCCTTTTCATTCTATAGAAGAATATGTAAAAAAACTTAAAGAAGAGATTGAGAAGAAAAAAGGTCTTAAAGAGATAATCTTAATTGGACATTCTATGGGGGGATTAATATCTTGGTATTTGGCTTTAAAAGAAAATATTAAAGTAAAGATTACAGATATAATATCAATAGGTGTTCCATTCGAAGGCACTAAAACAGCTATCTTAGGATTTGGAGAATGTGCTAAGCAGATGAGATATAAATCTAATTTTACTATCTCTTTAAAAAAGGATATTTTAAAAGAAAACAAGATTAGAACTTTTAATATAGCCACAACTTTAGATCAAGTGGTTATTCCTTATCAATCAGCAATTTTGGATAAAAAACCATCTTTTTTAGTGGAAGACTTGGGACATGCATCTATGCTTTTTTCAAAAAAAATAGTAGAAAAAGTTTTTATATGGCTAACTAATAATTAGATTTCTTCCTTCTATTCTTATGTGAATCCATTGGTCTGTTTTTTTTAATTTAATCTCTTTTTTGTATTTGGTATATCTTGGCCACTTGTATTTGTTATTTTGAACAGTCCATTTTAAGACATGTTTACCTGGAAATAATTGAAAAAAAGAGGATCCTCTGCTTCCTGAAGGATCAGCAGGTTTTAAGATTAAATTAACATCATCTAATTTTACTTCTATTATTTTTCCATTTGGATCTGTTAGATCATCAAATACAGCTATTTCTGCTCTGATTATATTTTTTTCATTTTTTAACAATTTAGTAGCATAAAAACCACTATATACCAATAAAAAAGAGAAACAGAAAATAAAAAATGTTTTTAAGACATAATTATTTTTCATCTTATTTCTTAAATACCTTAAAAGATGTTTTTTATCATACTTTTTTTTAAAATATTATTTCTCCAAGAGGACCTAAAAATATTTTTTTTGTTTTTTTATTTTTGAGAATCAAATAATTATGGTGGTATATTGGAGATATAGGATTTTCTTCTATTAATAATTTTTCAGCTTCTTTTAAAATAAATTTTTTTGCCTTTTTATTTTTTTTGGTATGTAAGGATTCTAAAAGTGAAATATATTTTTGATTTTCCCAATTAGAATAGTTTTTTTCATAATTTTTATGTTTAAATCTTTCTAAAATGTTTAAAGGATCATCATAAAATAATGACCACATTGTTATTGCTATTTGAAATTGTTTTTTATGCAGTCTAACTATTGCATTTTTTGCATTTAATGGTTCAAGACTTATTTTTATATTGAATAACTTTTCCCATCTATTTTTTAAAAGATCAGCTAGTTTTTTATAAGTATTTTCAAAAGTCAAAATAATTTTTAAGTTTTTACTATTTATATTTAATTCTTGTATTCCTTTTTTAAAAAGTTCTTTAGCTGTGGTGATATCATTATCTTTTATTAGATTTAAATTTTTATTTTTACACATAACAGGAGGAATACATCTCGTTGCTATTTGTTCTTTTTTGAGATGTAAATTTTTTATTATATCTTCTCTATTTATAGAACAATTAAAAGCTTTTCTAATATTTTTATTATTAAAGGGAAATTTTTTTGTATTAAATGTGCAAAAAGTTGTTCCTCCAATATTTTTTGTTTTGGAAATATTTTCTGGAGGGATAGGGGAGATTAAAGAGTTTATCCAATCTAATTGTCCATTTTCAAACATTTGAAGATTGTGTGTTTTATCATCGATTATTCTTATATTAATTGTATCAAAAGAGATCTTTTTTTTATTCCAATAAAAAGGATTTTTTTCTAAAATTATCTCTTTATTTTTTATCCATTTTTTTAACTTAAAAGGGCCATTACATACAAATTTTTCTGGATTAACTGATGAAAAATCTTCTACATGGTAGGGGAAGGGGAAAAAAAGATAAAAAGATGTTAAAGATAAAAAGTATGGGGTAGGATGGTTTAAATTGATAATTAAAGTCTTATCATCCATACAATCCACTCCAAGAGAGTCGATATTTTTTTTGCCTGTTTTTATCTCTTCAGCATTTACTATAGGATATAATAAATGGGTGCATAAAGAGGGGAAGCTTGGAATTAGTATCTTTTCCCAACATTTTTTAAAATCATATGAAGTTATTTCTTTCCCATCAGACCATTTAATGTTATCTTTTAGATAAAAAATATATTTTTTTTTATCTTTAGATATTTTGTAACTTTTTGCAAGAGATAGAGATATAGAACCATTTTTTTTAAATTTGGTTAGTCCATTAAATAACATAAATAATATAACCGAAGAGATATGACCTCCATTTTTTCTAGGGTCTAACGTTAAAACTTCTGCTTGCATGCTAGTATTTAAAATTTTTTTGTTTTTCATAAAATAATTTCCTTTTTATTTTTAAAAGATATTTCATCTAAATATATTTCTCCAAGTGGTCCTAAACATATTTCTTTTATTTTCTTATTTGCTAATATTAAATAGTTGTGATGATAAATTGGAAATAAAGGGATTTCTTCTATTAATATTTTTTCTGCTTCTTCTAGAATAGTTTCTCGCTTTTTTGGATCATTTTTAGTATAGGAAGATTCTAAAAGAGAAATATATTTTTTATTTTCCCAATTAGAATAGTTTTTTTCATAATTTTTATGTTTAAATCTTTCTAAAATATTTAATGGATCATTATAGTATAGAGACCATAAAGTGAGAGTTAATTGAAATTGTTTTTTATGTAATCTAACAACTGATTCTTTGCTATTTAATGGTTCAGAATTTATTTTTATATTAAATATTTTTTCCCATTTTTCTATTAAAAGATCAGCTAGTTTTTTGTTAATATGGTCGAAAGTAAAAATAATATTTAAATTTTTGGAGTTTATATTTAACTCTTGAAGACCTTTTTGAAAAAGTTTTTTAGCTTCTATTGGATCATCATCTTTTATTAAATTTAAATTTTTATTTTTATATATGATAGGAGGAATGCATCTCGTAGCTATCTGTTCTTCATTTTGATACAATGCTTTAATGATTTCTTTTCTATTTATTGCATAACTGAAAGCTTTTCTAATATTTTTATTGTTAAATGGAAATTTTTCTACATTGAAAGCACAAAAAGTTGTTCCGCCTATTTTTTTTATTGATGAAAGATTTTCTAAATTAGCAGAGTTTTCAAGAGGGATTGGTGATATTAAAGAATTTATCCAATCTAATTTTTCATTTTCAAACATTTGTAAATTGCGTACTTCATCATCTATTATGCTTATGTTTATTAGATCTAAAGAGATTTTTTTTTCATTATGATAAAAAGGATTTTTTTCTAAAATTATTTCTTTATCTTTTATCCATTTTTTTAATTTAAAAGGCCCATTACATACAAATTTATCTGGATCAGAGGAAAAATCTTTTACGTGAGAAGGTAGGGGGAAGAAAATATAAAAAGATGTTAAAGATAAGAAATGTGGGGTAGGATGGTTTAAATTGATAACTAAAGTTTTATCATCTATACAATTTACTCCAAAAGATTTTATATCTTTTTTACCTTGTTTTATCTTTTCAGCATTTACAATAGGATATAATAGATGAGTACATATGGAGGGAAAATGAGGATCTAATATTTTTTCCCAGCATTTTTTAAAATCATATGAAGTTATTTCACTCCCATCAGACCATTTGATATTGTCTTTCAAATAAAATGTATATTTTTTTTTGTTTTTTGATATTGTATAATTTTTTGCTAAACATAATGAGATAGAACCATCTTTATTAAATTTAGTAAGACCCTCAAATAACATAAACAGTATTATATCAGAAATATGCCCCCCACTTTTTCTTGGGTCTAGCGTTAAAGGTTCTGTTTGCAGGCTTGTTTTTAAAATATGCTTTTTAGGTTTTCCATGATTAGAAAAATTAACTTTTTCTTTATTTGAACAGAGTTTTTTTTCTAATTGTAGAACATTCAAAATGGTATTATAAAAAAAATAGTGTTTTTCTAGATTATCAGATCTAAAGACATATCCTATCATGTGAATATTATCCTCTTCTAAATAACAGGAAGTAATATCGAAAGATGGTATTTTTAAATTGTTTATTACATTGTTTATCTTTTCTTTAAACCTTATATCTCTGCTACCAATTACTATTAAAAAATATTTATCCATAGACATATTTTTTAGATAAAACTTATGTATTTCTTTTTGATTTAATATTTGAGTAAATAAAGAGAAAAAAACTTGTAAGATAGGTAGATCTAATATATTTTGCATAATTGGAGGTTTGATAGAATAAAAGAAATTTTCTAAAAATAATTCTTTTTTATCTTTTAAAAAAAATTGTTTTAATTTTTTTAATATTTGATTTTGATTTAAAATAATTCCTCCATTAAAATCCCTGAAATCACCAATTATTCGAAAAAGCTCGGAGGTTAAAACTTCTCTAGCTTTTTGAAGATCTAATGAAGAATCTTTTCTATAAAAAAAACTTTTTTTAAGTTTAATTTTAAAAATGTTTGCTTCTTTAGGATATTTGTTCTTTAAATATCCAATAACTTTTACCTCTTCAGAAATAAAAGTTAAAAAAGTTTTAGAATATTGAAAATAATTTTTAATAGGAGTGGAATTATTTTTTAAAAGCCTTACCAAAATTATGTTGAAAATGACATGCGTGTTTGTTTGATTATCATAGCTTATAATTACTTGAGCTATATCTTTAACATATTTTAATTGTTCACTTAAAAGAATAATATTTCTAAAATTCTCCTCTTCATTTCTTGGCATAAAAATAGGGTTGATCATAGTTTCTATTCTCTCCTCCACTTCTTTTAATAGATGTTTTGTTAAAGTTGTTATTTCTGTTAAAGAGAAGGGATCTTCATTTTCTTTTTTTAATTCTGAAAAAATGCCAATAATAGTATTATCTTTTTTATATTCTATAAAAGAATCTTTCACATATTGTATTTGAAGATTTAAGCTTTTCAAAGCTTTTAAAAGGTGGTTTTTATCAAAATGTTCAGTGTTTTTTAAAAGATTGATAAAAAGAAATATTCCTAAAATTTTAGTTGGACCTTTTGTTTTTTGAGTATTTGTTTTTATAATTTTTATTGATAGATGTCTTTTATTTGGAGAATTATAGATCTTTTTAAAAAAAGCCTTTTTAAGTAGATAGTAGATACTGATTATTTTACTTACATATTTTGGATCACGGGTAGCTGTGAATTTTTCTTGAAAGAGGTTACTTAAATTATAAATACTTTCAAAAATATATCTGTCAGTAAAATAGGGTTTTTTAAACATTATACGATTTAAATTTTCTTTTATTTGGAAAAGATTTTTTTCAGCTGATATTTTAAACATAAAATGTTGCATTTGATCAAAAGCATTTTTTTCTAAATCTGTATTTTCATCTAAGAGCATAGACATATTTTCATAAATTAATGCAGATTTTTCTTCGAAAGATAAACTTTTGTTATGTAAGATATTTCTTGCATAACATACTGATAAGATATTTATTCTTAATTTATATATGAATTTTTTTATATTTCTTTTTATTATCTCCAAATCATTTTTTTCAGGTATATGAACAAAAAATTCTGCTAGAAAAAAATTGTGATTTTTAAAATTGGAAAATTTGAAATTTAAAGAATGATGTCCAAAAACTGCAAGGTTTTGTCCTGGTATAAGCCATTTACATAGCATATCTATAACAAATCTTCCAACACCATTACTATATTTTGCAGAGCAAATTATTGTAAAAGAAAATAAACTAGGAGGAGGAGAAAAATCTGATAAGGTAATTAATGGGATTTTTTTTTGAAAAGATTCAAAAGCTTTTTCTATTTTGTCTTCATTTTTAGAATCAAAAGCAATTAATAATTCTTTTGGAAGTATTTTTTCAATAAGACGTTTTAAAGATTTTAAATATATTTTAAAACTTGAATTATCTATATGTTTACAGGTATGAGAGGGTTCTATATCTAAAATTTTTTTATTTTTTAAAATATATTTTGTCATAATGTACTTCACCTATTTGAGTTATAAAAATGCCTTTTACATCAGGTTTTGTAAGTGTTATAAGATTATGATGGTATATAGGAGATATAGGCATGTCTTCTATAAATATTCTTTCAGCTTCTTCTAAAGTTTTTTCTCTTTTTTGAAGATCTGTAAGTGTTTCAGCATAATCTAATAATTCTATAAATTTTTTATTTTCCCAACAAGGATAATTTTTAGAATGGATTTTATGTTTAAATCTATATAAAATATCTGTTGGGTCGGGATAAAAGGTAAGCCACATCGCTAAAGTTGATTGAAATTGTTTTTTATGTAACCTATCATATAAAACTTTTCTTTCTAAAGGTTCTAACTTAACCTTTATATTAAAAGTTTTTTCCCAGGTCTCTTGTAGTACTTCGGCTTGTTTTTTAGTTAAAAGTTCTGTGCTATGTGTAAAAGTTATTTTAAGATCTTTTCTTGTTATATTTAGTTCTTTTAAACCTTTTTCGAAATGTTTTTTTGCCCCTTCTATATCATTATCTTCATATAATTTAAAATCTTTGTCATTCATTAAAATAGGTGGAATACATCTTGTTGCTATTCTATCATTTGCTTGAATAATATTTTTAACTATTTTTGCTCTATTTATGGCATAACCAAAAGCTTTTCTCATGTTTTTATTATTAAAAGGAAATTTTTCAAGATTAAAAGCACAAAAAGTAGTTGCCCCAATTTCACTTAACCTATGGTTGGGATCTTTAAGGACATATGGTATGCTATCTATAGGAATAGGTGCAACATATGCTCCAATGTAGTCTAATTCATTATTTTCATACATTTGTAAGATAGTATTTTCATCTTTTACTATGCTTATATGTACTGAATTTAAAAAGACATTTTTTGCATTCCAATAACTTTCATTTTTTTCTACAATTATTTTATCATTATAATCCCATCTTTTTAATTTAAAAGGACCGTTGCATATTAAATCTTGAGGATTATGGTTTACAATTTCGTCTAGTTTATCAGCAATATGAGTTGGTACAGCAAAAAAAGCGTTGAAGGATATAAGTGTTAAAAAATAGGGAGTAGGATGTTTTAATTTTACCACTAAAGTTTTATCATTTATAGCTTTTACTCCAACTTCATCTAATGGAACTTCTCTTTTATGTGCTTTTTCTGCATTTACGATAGAATAAAAAAGTTGGGGAGTTAGTGAAGGAAAATCTGGATCTATCACTTTTTTCCATGATTTTTCAAAGTCATAAGCTGTGACTGGCTTACCATCTGTCCATTTAGCATCTCTTAAATAAAATGTGTATGTTTTTTGATCCTTTGATAATTCATAACGTTCAGCTAAAGCTAGTGCAGGAGTGTTATCTTCACAAATTGTTGTTAATCCTTGATATAACATATTTATTACAGTTGAAGATGGTATATCTCCATTTTTCCTAGAATCAACTGTTCTAGGAAACATGATAAGACCTATTTTAAAGGTTTTTTTTTCTTCTCTTTTTTTTTGACAACTTATTGCCAAAAAAACAGCTAAAATAATAAAAGATAATTTTTTCATTTTTTTCCTACATTAAACATTTTATGTTTTATGAATTTTTTTAATTAATTTAAAGTAAAATTTTTGAATTTTTGAAAAAAAATTGAAATGTTGCTCTTTTTTTAATATTTTTATAAAATTTAAGTCTGCTGTTTTTTGAAAAAATCGTGTATACTAAGAAAGCATAAGATATAAGAAGATAAATTTATTATA